>Ga0081528_100006_pt1 | contig 277271 bp, 236 predicted proteins | sample HotLakmasection4_FD_71011 | JGI IMG/M metagenome (GOLD analysis project Ga0081528, IMG submission 71011) | Hypersaline microbial mat communities from Hot Lake, Washington, USA - Section #4 (SPADES assembly) (version 2) | ecosystem: Environmental > Aquatic > Non-marine Saline and Alkaline >...
TGGGCGTCAGCGTGATGGTCGGCGTCAGGCTGGGTGTGGGCGTCAGTGTGGCGGTCGCCGTCGGCGTATTGGTCGCCGTCGGTGTGAGCGTGAGCGTCGCTGTCGGTGTGATGGTCGCTGTCGCTGTTGGGGTTGGGGTATCCGGGTCAATCGCTGCGACCGGATCGACGGCTTCCGTCACCAGGGCGACCGGTGCGCCGTCTGTGGGCGTCGGTGTCGGCCCGAATGGCAGCACGCCCGTTGCACTCAGCAGGGTGACGCCAATCACCACCAACAAAGACACTGCCAGCAAACCAAAGGCGATCGTTGACCAGCGCGGGCCACCGCCTCCGGTCGCGCCCAGGCTAATCACCGGCGTGCCCGTCTGCCCGCTGAGGTGCGTGATCTTCGTGAACTCCTGCATATCAGGGCCGAGCTGTGGCTTGAGCACTTCATGAACGGCCTGCACGAGTTCCATGACGCTGTCGTAGCGGTCGTCGGGGTCTTTCGCCAGGGCGCGCTGCATGATCTCGTTGAGGTCTGGCGGCAGCCCCTCACGGAACTGGGCGATATCGGGTACCGGCGCATTGCGATGCTGCGCGATCAGCGCGTTTTCGGCGTCTTCGCCGGAGAGCGCCCGATCCACGCGGAAGGGCCGCTGGCGCGCCAGCATCTCGAAGAGCATGATGCCGTAGCTGTAAATATCGGCGCGATGATCGGCGCGCTCGTTGGCGGCCTGTTCCGGGGCCATGTATGCCAGGGTGCCGGCACCGCTGACGACCGTCTGCGCGTCGGTGGTGATGCCCAGGTCGGTCAGGAAGGCTTTGCCATCCGCCTTCTGGATCAGCACGTTACCGGGCTTGATATCCCGGTGGACGTAGCCTTCGCGGTGGATCGTATCCAGGGCGCGTGCCACCTGCGTCATGATGCGCACGACTTCGTTAAGCGGGATGTGCCGCTGCTGATCGTACATGCGCTTGATGATCTCGCTCAGGGCGTAGCCATCGACATAATCCATGACGATGTAGCTGTAATCGTCCTTGTTGACGAAGCGATAGAAGCGCACGATGTTCGGGTGCGCCAGATCACGCATGTGGCCTGCTTCGCTCTCGAAGAAGCGGATCAGGTACGGCTGATTATGAAACTCCGATTTGAGGAACTTAATCGCATAGGTGTGCGGCGTGTTGATCTCCTGCGCCTGATACACGCAGGCCATGCCGCCGGCCCCCAGGAAGGCGGTGAGTTCATAAAGCCCATCAATGAGTGCGCCGACGTGATAATACTCGTTTTGACATGCCAGGGCTTTGTTCATCATGCTTGATGTTTACCCGCGCCATTCAGATGTGCTCGTCACTGGCGTCAGGCGTTAGCTCCAGGTTTGGATACCAGATATTCGGATTGCCTGCCAGACACATCAGTATAACAAGCCCGGCCGCAATGCGAATACCAATTCCGTTAGGTTGAGCGCATGTGGTACGGTCCATATGGCCATTAGCTGACCTGTGTCCACGAATTTGCGCACGCCTGCCCGCCTGCTGCGTGATTGGCCTGTGCGTATCGGGTCGCGGTCCGTCATCCCCGGTGATTTGTGGCAGAGTGTCGCTATAATGGTGAGGCGACAGAACGTATACGAGGACAGCGCATGACCACCGACCGAGTGGAGAATAAGTACCCGATCTTCAACCGGCCCGTCCGGGCTAATCCGCAGGCCGTCTACGCGCAGATGCGCGTCAACGATCCCATCTGGCGTGGGATCGGCCCGGTGTCGGGCAACCCCTTCTGGTTTTTCACGACATATGAGGACGCTGTCTGGGCACTGAAGGAGCCGCGCTTCATCAAGGATGCGCGCCGCCAGCTACCGCCGGATATTGTCGTGCGCTATATGCCGCTCAACCCGCAGCCGCCCTTCGATGCCATCGACCGCCACATGCTCAACCAGGACCCGCCGGATCACACACGGCTGCGGCGTCTGGTGCATAAGGCCTTTACGCCGCGCACCATCGCCGCTATGCAGCCGCGCATCGAAGCCATCGCCCATGACCTGCTCGATAAGATGGCCGATCATGACGAGGGCGATCTGCTGGCGGAATACGCCTTCCCGCTGCCGATTACCGTCATCGCGGAGATGCTCGGCGTCCATTCGGAAAAGCGCGACGACTTCCGCAAGTGGACGAATGCGCTGCTCTTCGGCACCAGCGAAGAAGAGGCGCGCATGGCCGCGATGGCCTTCGTCATGTACATCAACGAACTCATCGAGGAGCGCCGCGCGACCGATACCGGCGACATCCTCAGTGGGCTGGTGCGCGCCGAGGACGAAGGCGAGACGCTCGATCACATGGAACTGCTGGCGATGGTCTTCCTGCTGCTGGTGGCCGGCCATGAGACGACCGTCAACCTGATTGGTAACGGTATGCTGGCGCTGATGCAGCACCCCGATCAGATGGCCCTGCTGCAATCCGAGCCGAGCCTGATCGGCAGTGCCGTTGAGGAGATGCTGCGCTATAACGGCCCGGTCGAAGCGCCGACGCTGCGCTGGTCGGTCGAGGATGTGGAGTACAAGGGGCACCTCATCCCACAGGGCGAGATCATCCTGCCATCACTGCTGGCCGCCAACCGCGACCCGGCTGTCTTCCCGGACCCGGACCGCTTCGACATCACGCGCAGCCCTAACCCGCATATCGCCTTCGGCATGGGGATTCACTATTGTGTCGGCGCGCCGCTGGCCCGGCTGGAAGCGACGATTGCGATCCCGGCGCTGCTGAAGCGCCTGCCGAATATCCGGCTGAATACCGCCGTCGCGGACCTGCGCTGGACGGAGACGCTGCTGATCCATGGGATGCGCGCGCTGCCTGTCGCGTGGTGATGCAGCCTGTAAGCTCAGTGATATCGCCCTGAGCGATGATGCCCGGCCCCATGCACTGCGCACCAGGGCCGGGCTGTTTCTTGGGATGCTCAGGCGGTCTGGCGATTGCCGTTGCGCAGCCAGTGCAGGATGACCGCGCCATCAGATGTCAGGCCGCCGATCTTCAGCGGCAGCAGCGCGCCCAGGCCGAAGATCAGCAGGTTAATCGCTGTGACATAAACCGCCAGCCAGAAGAACAGCCCGCCTACAGGTGCCAGCAGGACAGCCTTCAGAGCGGCGATGGCGGCGAGGATCAGGCTTATGATCGGCCCGCCCAGCGCCCGCTGGATGTGAACGCGGCCCGACAGCTCGCCTTCGTCCGGTGGATACAGCGACGTCCCCAGCCCCCACAGCGAAAAGCCCACCATCGGGTGACCTGTCCGCCGGGCTGCGATCCCATGCCCGATCTGGTGCACGGCTTCGCTCAACCAGAACTGCGCCGTCGCCAGCAGGCCGCCCACGATGGCCTCTATCCTCGACAGGCCGAGCATCTCCTCACCAATGCGCTCGAACAGCACCCACAGCACCGCCGTCACAATCAGCGCTGGCAGGGGGACAATATAAAAATCCAGCCCGGCTATCCGCAGCACTTTCCAGGAAGTATTCATATCTGACGTCGCCTCGTGAAAGCTATTTGCGGCTATTGTAGCCGCAAATAGCGCGTTTTGAGCGCGTTCGGGAGCACGTCGGGCGCAGCGCTCAGCGAGTACTCAGCCGGAACGCGCCCGGTTCACGGTACAATCGGCGCGCTGTCGACTGGTTGGGAGTGCTCAGAACGATGAAAATGAACCGTATTCGTGGTGGCTTCGGGCGGGTGTGGCCCGGTCTTATGGGGATAGTCTGTCTGCTGCTGTGGGCGCTGCCGGTCGCGGCTCAGTCCGACCCGGCCTCCGACCCGGCCTGTGATCGGGCGCAGATCGACGCGTCAATTGCCGAGCTTCAGGAGAAACGCGCCGCCGAAGCGCGCATCGCGCCGCAGTTCGCCGGTGATGGCTATGAAGATGGCCTGCGTCAGCTCTCTGAACAGTGCGGCGAGGACCTGGTCGAATCCGTTCTGGCCGAGCGCGAAGCAGCCCAAACCACTGCGGGAACGCCCGCCACTGCGGGAACGCCTGCCCCTGTGGCTGATCCCATTGGCAGTGCGGTGGCGACGATCTTCGGTGTTCTGGTGTTTCTGTTCCTCTTCCTGACGATTTAGCTGCCCTCCTGCGATTGCTGGCACGCCTGCGATAATCCGCGCAGATGCCGTATACTCATACCGCACATTGCCTGCGGAGAAATGCGTATGCGGCATAATCTACACGCCTGGGACCTTTCGCCCTTAGATGCCATTGCACTACAGAACGCGCTGGCGAGCCAGTTGCGCGACGAAGCGCTCGACCTGGGGCGCGTCCAGCGCGTCGCCGGGGTGGATGTCGGCGTAAAGAATGACGTCAGTCAGGCGGCAGTTGTGGTCGTCAGCTACCCGGACCTTGAGCCGCTGGAGACGGTCACAGCACGCCGCCCGACCACCTATCCCTACATCCCCGGCCTGCTGACCTTCCGCGAGGGGCCCGTGCTGATCGATGCGCTGTCACAGTTGCGTCAGTTGCCGGATGTTTACCTGTTCGATGGCATGGGGCGGATTCATCCGCGCCGGATGGGCATTGCCGCTCACATGGGCCTGTGGCTCGATGCGCCTACGATCGGCGTAGGCAAGACGCATCTGATCGGCACATACGATACGCCCGCCGAGGAAAAAGGCGCTTACAGCCCGCTGTGGTATCGGGGCGACCAGCTCGGCGTCGTCCTGCGGCTGCGGACCGGCGTCAAGCCGGTATATGTCAGCTCGGGGCATCGCATGATGCTTGATACTGCGATCGAGCTGGTGCTGGCCTGCACGCCGCGCTACCGTCTGCCGCACCCGATCCGGCTGGCACATAAGGCCGCCGGGCAGGTCTGAGGCGGCTGTTTGTGTGCTGTTTGGCGCACAACCACGAATCTAAGGTGGCCACTCGGCCTATATAGGGTATGGTTCAGGTAGCTTCTGGTTACTTTGCCCACATGACCGGGGCATTTCCTGTCTTAAACGCCGATTTTTCGGCGCATTCATGTGAAATTCACCACAGCATAAGAAATTTGTGTATACTAGCCGTATCCGCATGCTAGTTGTTCTTCTTGGGTATGGCTTATGATTTATAGACGGAAGGCAAGTGGAACCTATCCGGGCCGGGGCGTCGTTCTGGCGATCCAGGCGCTGCTGATCGTAGGGATTGCCTATTTTGGCGTCGAAGCTCTGGGCAACATCTTCACCCGGACTATGCAGCCCACGTATGAACTAGTTGTCAGCACCAGCCTCGATACAGGCGACTACCGCTACGAAGCGCGCGGCACCGCCGAGGAATGGGCTGATTATTACCATGATTTGGGCGTTTATTATCTGTACGATGTCGGCATCCCCAGCCGGGCACTGGCGCAGTTCAAATCCGCAGAAGCGCTGACCCCTAACGATCCCGCTGTATTCCTGGGCCAGGGCGTCGCTTATGAACATATGGGCATGTCGCAGCATGCTGCCAATCTGTTCCTGAGCTGGATGCGGGGCGTCCAGACCTGCGCGCACGCTGTCGCGTGGGAATCGGGCGAGGCGACTTCACTGACCATGTCGGAAGGTCGTCTGTATCTGTTCACCATCAATGCCAGCGCTGGTGATGTGCTGGATGTAACTGCCAGCAGCGTGATCCCTGGCGAAGTTGACCCGCTGGTGATCGTCATTGACGGCAGCGGCCAGCCCATCTACGGGGCCGATGATATGCTGGATGGCAAGCACGTGCTTTCCATGGACAGCGCCATTGAAGACCTGATGCTCGACGCCGGACGCTACACCGTCGTCGTCGGACACGCGGGCGGTGGCAGCTACGGTGACATTGACGTCACGGTGAACGTGGAGTAATCGCGGAGTAATGCTGCGGGGCTGCTGACCCTGCACAACTTCCGATGTAACAGATCAGGGCGCGGCCAGCAGGTCGCGCCCTTTTGCAACCTGCATCGTGCAGAGTGTTACGAGCCGCCATCGTCCGCGACCGGGCGCAGCCGCATAATCGCGCCGCCGAACTCCCCGACAGTGCCGAAGTACAGCGCACCATCCGGCCCGCTGACGAGATCCAGCCGGCACTGCACGTCGCCCAGGTCGATATCGTAGACAGCCTCGACCTGGGTACGCTGCGCGTTGAGCACCACCCGCCGCAGGTCGCCATAAATCCAGTTGCAGAAGAACAGATCGTGCTGCCACGCCGGGATCGCTTCGTGATCGTAGAACAGCAGGCCGGTCGGCGCTTCGACCGGGGTAAAGCTCAGCAGTGGCGGCATGTACAGCCCGTGATCCAGCCCCTCGATCAGGTCCAGGCCGACGCATTCGTAATCGGTATCCCAGCCATAGTTGAAGCCCGGGTAGATGATGTTGATCTCATCGTCGCAGCTTGGTCCGATCTCTGTCAGGAACATGTCGCCGCTGACCGGGTCGAAGGTGAAGTCGTAGGGGTTGCGCAGTCCCAGCGCGTAGATGCTGTTGCCGTAGGGGTTGCCCGACGCAGGCAGCAGGCCCTCGTCCGTGACCTGGAAGCGATGAATCGCCCCCATGAGCGTCTCCGTGTCCTGAGCGTTGGCGGCTTCGCCGTAGTCGCCAATCGTCCAGTAGAGGTTGCCCGCCGCGTCAAAGTGGACCTGGCCGCCGTTGTGCAGCAGGCTGCCGTTGGTGATCGGCACGCGCATCAGCTCCTCGACCTCGACGGCGCGGTTATCTTCCAGCCGCAGGCGGACGAGTGCATTAGCGGGCCAGTCGCGGGCGGTGCCCTCCGCTGTGTGGACGACGTAGAGCGTCGCGTTATCCTCAAACGCCGGGTCGAGTGTTATGCCCAGCATGCCGCGTTCCTGCAGGGCGTTGGTCGGCAGCGTGACGACAGGCTCCGGCAGCAGGGTGCCATCCGGCAGCACGACGCGCACGCTGCCGGTCGTCTTCTCCGTATAGAACAGGCGGCCATCCGGCGCGAAGACCAGCGAAACCGGGAAGTTGGCAGACATAAACTGCTCGACGACGTAGCGGACGCCTGTCTCGGGGTCAGTCCGGGTGATGGGCGCAACAGACTGCGCCGCCGCTGGTGCGATCACCATCAGGCCCAGTGCGCCCAGCAGCAGCGGGATCCAATGTGCAGTTCGCATGATCGTTTCCTTACGCTTGTATGCAGGCCCCCGGCGATCTTCAGCGGGGCCTCAGCCAGCGTCAGAGCATACCCCTGCGCTCTGCGCCGGACAAGCCTTTTTCCGCGCCTGTGCTGAACAACATTTGCAGGATTAACGCGGACGGTGTATCACTAACAGGATGCAGTTAAGGTGGGCCGTGCGCCCCACCTTTTGTTACATTAGGGTATAATGGTCGCATGAATACCGTTTACCCGCTGTCCACCGACGTGATCCGGAAAAACGCCTATGTCTGATCGTCCTACGACGTCCCCAGAAGATGCCCCGGAAGGTAACGGCGGCTGGCGGCTGCCGAGCAAGCCGTCGCTGTGGCGTGAAATCGCCCGCCCGAGCGCTCCGGAGGCAGAATGGCGCGTCGTCACGGCGCTGCCTGAAGATGTGCCCCCAGAACCCGAACAACCCGGCACCTGGCATCTGCCGCGCCCGGAAGATACCTCGTTCCAATCCGGGCAGACTATCCAGATCAAACCGGTCGAGGCGCCCAGCGTGCGCCCCGAAGACATCATCGCGGAGATCGCCGGGCAGCGGTCCGCACCCGTAGCTGAAGCGCCTGTTGCGCCAGAGGACATGGACTTCACGCCGGAAGAACCTGAGCCGGAGCCTGTCCGCCCTGAGGAGATGCTCAGTTGGCCGGAGCTGATGGCCCTGCGCAGCATGGAAGGCGGCGCGCAGATCGGTGAGACGACCGAGGCGGAAGAAGTCAGCGCGGATGAGGAACTCTCCGCTGCTGAGAAGCTGGTCATGACGCAGACGCTCGGCGCTGTCTCCCCGACGACGGAGGCCCCCGCCGATGAAAACGCGCGCTACATGGCGGAACAGCTCGAACGACTGCGCGGCGAGCAGGCAACAGCCGAAGAAGCCGAAGAAGGCGAAGAAGAACGCGCAGAAGGCGAACCGGAAATCGGCGAGCAGACCGCCGCCAACATGGATTTCTACCAGCAGCAGATCGCCAAGCTGCAACAGCAGGAAGGCGCTGCCGAACCCGCTGCCGAACCCGCTGCTGAATATACGCCCGTGCCGGAATCAACGCAGCCGATTAACCCGGCAGACCTGGAGTTGGCGCGACGCTTCCGCGAGACGCGGCAGGCGGCCAATAACCTCTACCGCGAATACGAAAACGGCGTCATCAGTTACGAACAGTACATGCAGCGCATCAGCACCTACGCCATCCTGGATAATGACCAGGTCTGGTGGCAGTACGGGCCGGATACGCGTCAGTGGCTGCGCTACGATAGCAGAATGCAGCAGTGGGTGCCGGATACGCCGCCCGTCCCGCTGACGCTGGGTGCCGCCCCGACGGAGACGGGTATGCTCGATGCTGCCGACGTGCTGGCCGGGTCGCTGCCGTATCTGCCGGGCGACGTGCCCGGTGGCGAGGTCAGCACCGGCGCTGTCGATACCTACGGCACGACTGGCACACCCGTCCCGCGACCGGGCCAGCCCATCCGCGACCCGGATCATACGATGGTCGGCGCGTCCTGGGACCGTGATCAACTGACGACAGCCGCCCCGACCCTGCAGAACATGAACGCCATTGATGCGACAATGCCGTCGCCCTCTCAGGAGGCCATCGGCGCTGATCGCCCGATAGGCAGCTTCATCGAGCGCCCACTGGGGACCGCCGGTGCCGAGTATGCGCCCGGGTTCGACGTGGGTGCGCCGGAGGCCGAGAGCGACGCCTACCAGCGCGAGCGCGAGCGCCAGCAGGCCAGCCTGTTTACGGTTGCGGCGTCGATTATCGGCATCGTCTTCGCCTGCGGCCTGATCAGTCTGGTGGTGGGCGGCATCGGCATTGTGCTGTGGTACAACAACAGCGTATCACCCTACACCAACGCCATTGACGCGCTCGTCAACTATGAGCCGGATTTCCGCACGGCGCGCATCATGGACGCTAACGGCGACCTGATCGCTGAACTAAACAGCCGCGAAGGCGGTGCCCGCGACGAAGTGCCCCTCGATCAGATCTCGCCCTTCCTGATTCACGCCGTCATCAGCACGGAGAACCAGTCCTTCTACGATGACCCTGGCTTCGACCTGGGGCGCGTCGTGTCGGCCTTCTTCGAGAACCTGAGCGCTAACGAGGTCGTGCAGGGGGCCAGCACCATCACGCAGCAGATCGCGCGTAATCTGGTGCTGCAGGAGACGGAAGTCACCGCCGACCGCAAAATCCGCGAAATCCTGGTGGCGATGGAGATCAGCCGCCGCTATGACAAGAACTTCATCCTGGAGCTGTACCTTAACGAGGTTTTCTTAGGCAATCAGTCTTACGGTGTAGAAGCCGCCAGTCAGTTCTACTTTGACAAGCCCGCCGCCGAGGTCAACATGGCGGAGGCAGCGCTGCTGGCCGGTCTGATCAACGCGCCTAACGCCAACGACCCGGTCATCAATCTGGAACAGGCCAAGCGCGCCACGCGCGAGAGCATCCGTCGTATGCTGGATACGGGCTGTTTGCAGTTCCAGCATGGTGAGTGGGCGACATCGGACGAGCCGTTCTGTATCATCGCCAACCAGACGACTGTCATACAGGATGACGAGCCGCAGATTCTGGTCCGCGTCAACCCGAACGGCACCTATGGCGGCGTGCTGGCGGTCCAGTTGGCCCGTATGGAAGCGCGGTCCTATCGCCCGCGTGAGGCGCAGTTGCAATACCCGCACTTCGTCAACTACGTGCTGGCCCAGATCGAAGCCGACTATGGCTCTACCGATGTGATGTTCCAGCGCGGCTTTACGATCTTCACGACGCTCAACCCGCGTATGCAGCAGGTCGCCGAGGATACCCTGCGCCGTCGCGTGGAGCAGCTCGTCAACAACGGCGTGGAGACGGGCGCGGTCATGGTGACCGACCCGCAGACGGGTGCCATCCGCGCGATGGTCGGCAGCCCGGATTTCAACGACGAATCGATCAACGGTCAGTTCGATAACACCCGTAGCTGGCAGCAGCCCGGCAGCGCGCTGAAGCCGTTCCTGTATGCGGCAGCGCTGGAAGGTGGGCCTAATGGCTACTACACCCCGGCCACGATCCTGTGGGATGTTTACAGCGAGTTCCCCGTCGATGGGCAGCAGCCCTACGTCCCCCGGAACTTCGACGGCGTCTATCGCGGGCCGATCCCGGTGCGCTCCGCATTGCAGAACAGCATCAACATGGCCGCCGTCAAGACGCTGGAATGGCTGGGACTACAGCGCTTTGAAGAGACGCTCAACAACGTGGGCATCCGCTTCTTCCCGGATAACCCGATTCAATCTGTGGCGGCTGCTGTCGGCGCGAACGAAGTCCGCCTGATCGACATGATGAAGGGCTACGGCACCCTGGCCAACAATGGCGTCCTGGTGCCGCTGTACACGATCGAGCGCATCACCGAGGAAGGCGGCCTGACCGTCACCCTGCCGGATCGTCCAGAACCGCAGCAGGTGATGTCGCCGCAGGTGGCCTACATCGTACAGAACATCCTCAGCGATGACGCCAGCCGCGCCGCACAGTTCGGCACGAACAGCCCGCTGACTCTGGTTAATGCAGGCATCCCGGCCAGCGGCTTCGTCGCCGCGAAGACCGGCACCAGCAACCAGGGCCGCGACCTGTGGACGATGGGCTTCACGCATAATTCGGTCGTCGGCGTCTGGCTGGGGACTGTCCAGGATAACAGCATCACCACCGGCGTGACTGGCTTCACGGCGGCGTCCCCGCTGTGGAATACGGTCATGCGCGCCGCCATCGACGGGCGCGCCCCGCGTGCCTTCCAGAACCCGGGCGGCGTGGTCCAGGTGACCGTCTGCCGCGAGACCGGTGCGCTGGCTGATCCGAACGTGGCCTGCCCGACGCGCGTCACCGATATTGCCATTCAGGGCCAACTGCCGCCGTCGCCGGATGCCGGTCCGGTCCAGACGCTGCCGGTCGATAGCTGGACGGGCAATCTGGCGAATCAGTGGTGCCCGGAGAACGTCGTCGAGCGCACCTTCGCCGCCATCGATGACCAGTGGGCCGTCCGCTGGATCAACAACGAATCGGCTGGTCAGGATTATGCGCGCGAGCTTGGTCTGCCGCTGCCACTGGAAACACCGCCGAACGTTGCCTGTCAGCAGGGCGAACAACTGCCGACCGTGCTCATCAACAACCCGCAGCCCAACAACGTCGTTGAGAATCGGCTGGTGGTGACGGGTGTCGTCAGCGCGCCGAACTTCGACTACTATGAGCTGCGTTATGCCCCGGCGGATGAAGTCGATGATGCGGCGGACGAAGGCGATGATGCGACAGCCTTCCGCAACATCACCGATCAGATTCGCCAGGAGTTCACCATCGCTGGCTCTGAACTGGGCACGTGGGATACGCGCACCGTCTCGAATGGCAACTATATCCTGCGGCTGGCCGTCTTCTCGACGCAGGGCGGCTTCATCTACCGCGATGTGCCGGTCCAGGTCCAGAACACCACGCCGACGCCGACGCCCACCCGGACGCCGTCGCCAGCTACTGATCCAACAGCGCCGGTGCCCCCGACGCAGAACTTCCCGACGCTGCCGCCGGGCAACTTCACGCCGATACCGTTCGACGACCTCAGCCCGACGCCAACGCTCGATCTGTAATCCAACGCGCAGGGGCCGGGCCCCTGTTTTGTTTCTCAATCGTCTGATTACCGCTGTGGATATTCGAGGAACATCGCCTCCAGCGCGAGGCGGGCGTTCGCGTTGGTGTTGAGCGTGCGCAGCAGCAGCTCTCGGGTGGCGCGCAGGGCGCGCAGCGCATCGGCGGGCTGCATCCCCAGGCTGAGGCGTTCCAGCTCTCGGCTGCGATCGCTGTTGCAGGGTTTGACGGGGCTGCCTTCCACCAGCAGCAGCAGATCGCGCCAGTACGTCTGCCAGATCTCCAGGATGTAGCGCAGGGCCGGTTTCGACAGCTTGCCCAGGTCCTCCGCCAGGGCGAAGCGCTGCGCCCGGCTGCCTGCGATGGCCGCTTCAAGCTGTTCCAGCGCCTGCTGGCGATCGGCCATGACGCCCTCATCGTGCAGCGCCTGCAATGCCCAGCCGATCCGCCCACTGCTGAGCCGTGCCAGTAGTTCCGCCTGATTGGGGTCGGCACCTGCGTGCAGGAGCACCTCGCGCACGATCTGCTGCGAGGCCGGGCGCAGCCGGATGATCTGGCAGCGGCTGGTGATGGTCGGCAGGATGTTCTCCGTGGATTGTGCCAGCAGGATCAGCACCGCATATGGCGACGGCTCTTCGAGCGTCTTGAGCAGGGCGTCCTGCGCGGGCGGCGATGCCCCGTCGAAATCATCCAGAATGGCGATGCGATAGCGCCCGCTGAATGGCTTCAGCGCGATCAGCCGCGTAATCTCGCGGATCGCGTCGATCTTCAGCGCGCCGGTCTTCTCATCGTTGTGGGTGTAGAGCAGATCAGGATGGTTGCCGCTGCGCAGCCGTCGACATGAGCCGCACTGCTGACACGGTCGGGCGGCTTCGTCCTCCGCCTCGCACTGGAGTGTCTGCGCGAAGGCATGCGCCAGCGTCCCCTTGCCGATGTTCTGCGCACCCAGAATCAGATAGGCATGGCGCACCCGACGGTGCAGCAGGCTCTTCTGCAAGAACTGCACCGCCCAGTCATGGCCAGCGACCGGCCAGGGCACCGGGGTAAACGTCGCGTTCATAGCAAGGATTATACTGCACGGAGCGCCGCTGTGCAGCCGAAGAATAGTTAAGATACTAGTATGTTTCGTTTCGATAAATGACAATATACTGTAATGGTCCTACATTTCACAGGAGCCAAAGGCAATGAAACACAATAAGTGGGGTTTGATTTTGCTGGTCGCACTACTCCTGCTTATCCCGGTTGTGTCTCAGGCACAGACGGAAGCGTGGATCGTCAACGGTATCGACACGAGTGGCTGCGGAAACTTCAATATCACTCTGAATGTTACCTTCGTCAACGACGGCGGCACTTACAATTTCGACACGGTCGCCATCGTTGATGGCCTGATTTACATGCACGAAAATTTCGGCATGTCCGGCCTAACTGGTACTACCACCTGGTCTATATACTCTGCAAGCAGTGGTGGCCCCATTACAGGAACCTGGCCAATGCCTGCCGGTCGCCCGGTTGAAATCTATTTGACGATGGAACGGCCAGTAAATACGCCAGTCGCTCAGACGCTGCTGGTACTGGACGCCTGCGAGACGAGCAATATCCTCTATAACGGCGACCCCGCCGGCTGGCCGTTGCCACCGGCCAGCGGCGCGGCCGAGGCGCAGCCCTTCACGGATGGCCGTCTGAATGATCGTGACGCCGCCGCACCGGTAGCGGTTTACGAGGTTGATGGTGATCTGCACGTTTACGCCGTTGACAGCAGCGAAGGCACACTTGTTATGGTCGTCACTGCGGAGGAATTCGCGGCGGTCGGTGTGCCGGAGGTCAACACTGTGGTTGAAGAAGCGAATGGGATTCAGGTAATCCGGCTGAGCACGGGCGAGTATCAGATCAACGCTCCGACAGCCAGCGGCAAAACCTACACCATGATCTTCAGTGGGCTGGCCCCTGGTAACTACACTTCATTCGAAGCATAAGCCACATCATCCGGACACGCTCTGAAATTCAGCGGGGCCTCACAGTAGAGGCCCCGTTTGCGTTCGTGTAGCTCAGTCGTTGATGATCTGGCATGGGTTGCTGAGGGTGCCCAGGCCGTCGATCGTCACGCTGACCTCGTCGCCGTCCTGCAAAAAGCGTGGCGGCTTCATCCCCTTGCCGACCCCGGCAGGTGTGCCGGTCAGGATCAGGTCGCCTGGCTCCAGGGTGAAGGTCCGCGACAGGTAGCTGATGAGAAAGGGCACCTTAAAGACCATATCGCCGGTGTTGCCGTTCTGCATGACTTCGCCGTTGACGATGGTGATGATCTTCAGCACGTGCGGGTCGTAGACATCTGTCGCCGGGACGATCACCGGCCCCAGCGGGCAGAACGTATCCTGGCCTTTGGCGCGCGTCCACTGGCTCTCGGCGTCCTGGATGTCGCGTGCGCTGATGTCGTTGGCGACGGTATAGCCGAAGACGTAATCGAGCGCGTCGGCCTCGCTGACGGCCTGGGCGCGCCTGCCGATGATCACCGCCAGTTCACCTTCCCAATCGACCTGATTGGTGATGCTGCGCCGCCAGCGGATCGTCTGCCCGTTGGCGATGATGCTGGTCGCAAACTTGGCGAAAATCAGCGGTTTGATCGGCACGGTGTTCTTCAGTTCCGCGGCGTGGTCGATGTAGTTGCGTCCCACGCACAGGATTTTCCCCGGGCGCAGCAGAGGTGCCAGGCGCAGCGTATTCAGCGGCAGTGGATCGGCCAGGGCCAGCGGTGCGCGGTTGTTGATCACGTCTGCCAGCGTCATGCCCGCCTGATACGGGTGCACCTGACCGTTTTTCACCAGCCCGGCGCGCGGCTGTTCGTCAGCATCATAAAAACACGTGTAAGCCATATGCGATATCCCTGTGCGCTGTGAGGTTCAAACCGGGTAGCGCGTGCTCTCTTCACGGTCATTACCCCTGCTATTGTACGTGCAAAGCGATGCAAGGTGTAAACTGTGGATATGCGTGGCCTTATTCTGGCTGCATGGTGCGATGGGGACGTGCTCATGGAAATGTTTGCCCAGGTTATCGGCTTCGACCCGGCGGGGCTGGGCTTCAAGGTCGCCTTTGCGGTGCAGGGCGTCTTCGTGCTGATGTTCATCGTTGCGCCGATCTTTGGCTATCTGTTTCTGGAGAAGACGAAGCAGTTATCGAGCCTGTGGCTGGCCCTGTTCAGCGGCTTGTTCGTCGCGGTGGTCACGCATACCGGCCTGATGTGGCTGCTGCGTAAGGCGATCCCTCCGGCGCAGCTCTCGGATACGGCGCTGGCGCTGCTCGCGGGGGGTGCTGCGGCCAGTATGGGCCTGCTGACCCTGCGCGCCATGCACAAACTGCTGAGCGATCAGCAGCGCAGCTTCGAGATGGACGCGACTCGCCAGCTCAGCGATGCCGAGCTGCTACCCTTCGAGCGTAAGCGAAAGGCACACATGGAGCGCCGCCGCCGCTAGACGCCGCGCGCAACCCCGGTTTGTTGTCTGTTTCGCCCTGACCCGACCATCCGCTGCGCCCGTTACCCCGCTATAATCATTGCGCGCTATACTCAGCGACAGGCCGCACGCGGTCATGCCTGTGTTCATCAGAGGGAGAACGCTATGACGATCAGCACCACTCAGGAACTCCAACAGCAAGCGATCAACACGATTCGCACGCTGGCAATTGACGCCGTCGAACAAGCCGATAGTGGGCATCCGGGCCTGCCGTTGGGCGCGGCCCCGATGGCCTATGTCCTGTGGACGCAGCACCTGCGCTACAATCCCGCCAATCCGAAGTGGATCAACCGCGACCGCTTCATCCTCAGCGCTGGCCACGGCTCCATGCTGCTGTACGCGCTGCTGCACCTGACCGGCTATGACCTGCCGCTCAGCGAGATTAAGAACTTCCGGCAGTGGGGCAGCAAGACGCCCGGCCACCCGGAGTATCATCACACGCCCGGCGTCGAGACGACGACCGGCCCACTTGGCCAGGGCGCGGCAAACGCCGTCGGCATGGCGCTGGCGGAGTCATTCCTGGCGCAGCACTTCAACCGTGAAGGGCACACCGTCATCGATCACTACACCTACGCCATTGTCAGCGACGGCGACCTGATGGAAGGCGTCGCTATTGAAGCCTGCGCGCTGGCCGGTCACTGGGGCCTGGGCAAGCTAATCTTCCTGTACGATGACAACGATGTCACCCTGGATGGTGACGCCAGCATGATCCTGACCGAAGACATCGTCAAGCGCTTTGACGCGCAGGGCTGGCACACGCAGCGCGTCGCCGACGGCAACGACCTTGAGGCAATCGACAGCGCGATTCGTGCGGCGCAGGCCGTCACCGATAAGCCCTCCGTCATCGCCGTGAAGACGATCATCGGTTATGGCAGCCCCAAGTACGCGGGCACCAGTGACGCTCACGGTAAGGCGCTCGGCCCGGAAGAAGCCCGCGCCACTAAGACGAACCTCGGCTGGCCGCCGGATGCGAAGTTCTACGTGCCTGACGAAGTCGCTGCTCACTTCCGCGAGGCGCTGACGCGCGGCGCGCAGCAGGAATCGGACTGGAACGCCGCCCTGGACGCGTACAAAGCGGCACACCCTGACCTCGCCGCCGGCTGGGATGCGGCCTTCAGCGGCAAACTGCCGGAAGGCTGGGACGCTGATGTCCCCGTCTTCAGCGATGCGAAGGACATTGCCACGCGCAACGCCAGCGGCGAGGTCCTCAACGCGATCGCCAGGCACATCCCGACCATGATCGGTGGCGATGCTGATCTCGCAGGCAGCACTAAAACGCTGCTCAAGGGCGAATCAAATACCGGCCCCGGTCAGACGGGGGCGCGTAATCTGCGCTTCGGCGTGCGCGAACATGCGATGGGCGCGATTGTCAACGGGCTGGCGCTGCACGGCGGCATCATCAAACCCTACAGCGCGACCTTCCTGACGTTCAGCGACTATATGCGGCCTGCGATCCGCCTGGGGGCGCTGATGGGCGCGCCCGCACTGTACGTCTTCACCCACGACAGCATCGGCGTCGGCGAGGATGGCCCCACGCATCAGCCAGTCGAGCACGTCATGAGCCTGCGCCTGATCCCTGGCCTGACCGTTTTCCGCCCGGCGGACGCGAACGAAACCGCCGCCGCCTGGAAGACGGCCATGCAGCTCGATGGCCCGGCAGTGCTGATCTTCACGCGGCAGAACCTGCCCGTCCTGGCCGATAACGTCGATGGCATTCACGAGGGCGTGGCGCGGGGCGCTTACATCCTGGCGGAATCCGACAGGAAGGGGAAACCAGATGTCATCCTGCTGGCCAGCGGCAGCGAAGTCAGCATCGCGCTGGAAGCCTTCGACCATCTCGACGCCGCCAAGATTCACACGCGGGTCGTCTCCATGCCGAGCTGGGAGCTGTTTGAGCAGCAGGAAGACGGCTACAAGGAGTTCGTGCTGCCCTCGGACGTGCGCGCACGGGTGAGCATCGAGGCGGGCGTCACGATGGGCTGGGAGCGTTACGTCGGCCTGGATGGGATCACCATCGGCGTGGATCGCTTCGGCGCGTCGGCCCCCTATACCCGCATCTATGAGGCCTACAGCCTGACCGCCCGGACCATCATCGAAGCGGTTGGCGTGCTGATTGACTGAGCTGTAAAGCGCAGACAGGGGCCGGAGCCATCCGGCCCCGCTGCCTGTGACATGCCATGCACGCTGCGGCATAAACCCCGGACAAAGTCGCGTTAACACACATACGTTACAATACACCTGATGTAGACAATCATCAGGGAGAGATGCTTCATGTCCGTCGATGGCAGCCGTTCGATCGCTGCGCCGGTTGATGTACCCCGGCACCAGGTCGATTTCAGGGTACGGCATTACGAGTGCGACATCTACGGCCACCTCAACAACGTCCAGTATGCGCGCTACATGCAGGAAGCCGCACTGGCCGCATCGGCGGCGGTCGGCTGGCCCGTCAGTCGCTATGAGGCGACCGGCAGCGGCTGGTTCGTACGCGATACTGAGATCAAATACCTGCATCCCATCATGTACGGCGACACGGTGCGCGTCGTCACCTGGGTGGAGGATATGCGCCGCGTGCGCAGCCTGCGCCGCTACGAACTCTATCGTGTGGGAGGAGATGGCAGCTCTGCGCTGGCTGGTGAAGGGCGCAGCGATTGGGTCTACCTTGACCGGACGACGATGCAGCCCATACCCATCCCCGACGAGGTCACTCGCGCTTATCTGCCGCAGCAGATGCCCAGCGCTCCGCGACCGGCCTTCCCACAGCCGCCGACACCGCCGCCTGGCATGTTCACGCTGACGCAGCGCGTCATGTGGCGCGATATCGACAGCGCCGGCCACATGAACAACGCCGCCTATCTGGAGTACTTCGAGGACATTGCGGCTCGTATTGGCGATACCTATGGCTGGCCGATACCGCGCCTCGTCGAGCAGGGCTTCGCTATGGTGCTGCGCGAGATGCGCATCCAGTATCTTCAGCCGGCTCTGCTGCACGATAACATCGCCGTCTCAACCTGGTTCAGTGATTTACGCCGCTTTCGGGTGACGCGCCATTACGAGATGCGCCGCGAAAGTGACGACGCGCTGCTGGCACGGGCGCGGGGCCTGTGGGTGTGCATCGACCTCAGGACGCAGCGCCCCATCCGTGCGCCGGATGCGTACGTCGAGTCTTTCCGGCCTAATGGCATCTTCGCTGAATAACGCTGAAGCGTGTTACAGATGCCCCGGCGCTTCTCCATGTGCAGAAGCGCCGGAGTGAGGTTGAATCGCCGCGATGCGAAACCCCTGAAGGCGTCTCGGGGCAGTGTGTGCGTGCCTGCTATTCCGGCACGGTGGCGAGGACGGGCAGTTTCGCACTGCGTTCGATGTCTTCGCGGCGTCGGACCATATTGCTCTCCAGGAATTCGAGCACGAAGACGATCACAGTTCCCAGCAGGAAGCCGCCGACAGCGCCAATGGCCGTGTTAATCGCAATGTTGGGTCGCAGCAGGCTGAGGCGCGGGTTATCGGCGAACTGCGCCCGGATGCGGTCTGAGCGCTGGGCTTCCTGATTCAGTTCGTTCTGGAAGTTGATGAGCTGCTGCCCCCAGGCCGCTGCAATGGGGTTGCCCTGACGGGCGGCGGTATCCGGGTCGGGTGCGGGCAGATCGACATCGATGCGGATGGTCAGGTCCTGGCGCTGGGCGATGATCGTCGTCGCACCCAGGAGCGCGCCCGGCGTCATGTGCAGTTCCAGGTCTTCGATGACGCGCCCGGCGATCTGTTCGCTGCGCAGATACGCCACGCGCTGATCGAGCACCTGCACGGCGGCCTGCGTCAGGCCAAAGTCACTGCGGGAGGGGATCATCAGCACGGTCTGGGTGCTGCGGTAGACCGGGGTCATTGCCTGGCTGAACAGATAGGCGGCTACAGCCGCGATGATCGCCAGCAGGATCATAATCCAGCCCCGCCGCAGCAGGATCGCGCCGTATTCTACCAGGTTCATAGTATCTTCCTTGTTTGTTGACAACGCGCCGTATTGTAACCTGCCCGGCGGCAGGGTCAAGACGCCCTTCTCATCCAGGGCTAGGCTTGACATGATAGGATCATAAACGGTTTGAGCGCACAGCCCCCGTGGGCGAGGAGCAAGAGACATGGCGCAGATCGGCATTATGATTGAAGGGCAGGATGGTCTCAACTGGCCGCGCTGGAAGCGCATCCTACAGACTGCGGAGGATACCGGCTATCAGTGCGTTTTCCGCAGCGATCACTTCACCAATGCGCAGGGGCCGCACAAAGACGCCCTCGAACTGTGGACATCGCTCACCTATGCTGCCACCCACACCCGCCGGATCGAGTTCGGCCCGCTGGTGACGCCCGTCACCTTCCGGCACCCGTCGCTGAACATCAAATACGCCACCGGCATCGATGAACTGAGCGAAGGTCGCTTTATCTTCGGCATGGGCACCGGCTGGCAGGACCGCGAGCACAAGTCCTACGGGATTCCGTTCCCGCCGCTGTCGAAGCGCTATGAGATGCTCGAAGATGCCCTGGAGATGTCCCGTCGGCTGTTCAACAGTGAGGAGCCTGTCGATTATAAGGGCAATCACTACGAACTGGATGACGCACTGCTGCTGCCGCGCCCGTATACGCCCGGCGGCCCGCCGATCCTGATCGGAGGCAATGGGCCGAAGCGCACCCTGCCGCTGGCCGCACGCTACGCCGTCGAGTGGAACGCCGTCTACATCGATCACCAGACGTTCAAGGAGCGCAACAGCCTGCTTGATGATCTGCTGAAAGAAGAGGGCCGCCAGCCCGGCGACGTCAAGCGCTCGCTGATGACGCGCGTCGTCTACGGCCGTACCGACGCTCAGATCAAGCAGAAGCTGGACACCATCGGCCGCAGCGCCGACGAACTCATGCAGCGCGGCCTGATGGTCGGCACGCATCAGGCCGTTAGCGATCAGCTCGGCAAATGGGTCGAGCTGGGCGTGGAGCGTTTTATGCTGCAATGGCTCGATCAGGACGACATCGAGGGCCTGGAGCACATGGCCGCGCACGTCCTGCCGCATTTTCATCAGAAGGCCCGTCACTAGCGACTGCCACACTCGCAGTCACTGAAGGGGGAAACTATGCCAGTCAGATTCACGCGACCGATCCCTGTGCTGGCCTCGCTCGACATGGCACGCACGGAGGCGTTCTACCGCGAAAAACTCGGTTTTGAGACGATCATCCAGCAGGATAACTATCTCGGTATGCGGCGCGGTGAACTCGTGCTGCACTTCTGGAAGTGCGAGAGCCGGCTCATCGCTGAGAATACGAGCTGCTATGTCGAGGTTGAGGGCATCGACGAACTGCACGCCGCGTATGAGGCACAGGGCGTGATTCATCCCAATGGCGCGCTGCGGAACCAGCCCTACGGGATGCGCGAGTTCGCCATCCTGGACCCGGACGGCAACCTGATCACCTTCGGTCAGCCGCTGCCGGAAGACGAAAACACAGAGGACGATCACTAGACCCATGACTGCTTCTGACACCAACACGAATGAGAGCGGCTGGCTGGGCAGCCTGCGCGCACCTCAGGCGGCACCCCCCTGGACCCTGCTTGACGCCGGGCTGAACTTCGGCGTGCTGGCGCTGGCGATGATCGTGATCGCGCCGACAGTCGCCCTGCTGGTGACCGACGCCACGCCTGCCTCGATCACGGGCGGCCTGATCATTGGCTGGACGATTGGTCTGGCGGTCTCGGCGCTTTACGCCTGGCTGACGCGCCGCCGCCTGCCGGAGAGCCGCGCAGCCCTGGCCATCGTCCGGGGCGCGATCCCGCTGCCGCTGGTGCTGCTGATGGGCGTCGCCGCCGGCCTGACCGTCGACCTGATCGCGGCCTGGGGCAGCGGCGGGCAGTTCCTGTCCGTTGCGGAACTGCGGGGCATCAGCGGGCAGGCCCCGGAGTGGGTCATGGCGGGGCTGCTGCTGGTGATTGTGCAGCCGGTCGCGCACGGGCTGATCTTCTTCGGCGTGCTGCTGCCGCGCCTGCGCGCCAGCTTCGGGCCGTGGCCCGGCCTGCTGCTGACCGTGGCCGTCTTCGTCATCTATCACCTGACGATCTACGGCGAACGCCTGCCCGCCGATAGCCAGTTGTGGTATGGGATCATCGTGCCCGGCGTAAACGCGCTGTTTCTGGCGGCCCTGCGCCTGCGGACAGGCTCCACGCTGGCGACGATCATCGCCCATGTAGGCATCGGTCTGATTGCCATCCTGACCGCGCTCGCGCTGGCGTAGCGAGCGTCGTCGGGGCAGCGACCCTACAGCATGTATAGATATCGGCAACACATGGAAATCGGGCATGCCACAACCACTGATTGAACTGGGCGGCGCGTCGGATGCGCCGGTGATGCACATCGCGCTGGCGAACGGCTTCGCGCCGGAGACGTATCTGCCGCTGCTTGAGCCATTCTTCCAGGCTTACCGGGTGGTGTGTCTGCCGCCGCGCGCCCTGTGGGGCGACGGGCCGCCACCACCGGTCAGCGAGCCGGGCGACTGGCGCGATGTCGCTGCCGACCTGCTGGCCGGGCTGGAGCAACACGGTCTGGATGACGTGGTCGCGCTGGGGCATTCTTTCGGCGGCATCGCGTCGATGCTGGCAGCGCTGGAATTGCCGCGACGGTTTCGGGCGCTCATCCTGCTCGACCCGACGATCCTGACGCCGGATATCCTCAGCATGATGAAGCAGGGCCGCGCCGCAGGTCTGACAGATCAGCACCCGCTGGTGCGGGCCGCGCTGCGTCGGACGCGCCACTTCGACAGCGTGCAGCAGGCTTACGAGCGCTTCAAAGGGCGGCGGTTGTTTCAGGATTGGCCGGAGCGCACCGTGCGCCTGTACGCAGAAGCAGGCACCGAACCCGACCCGGCGGGCGGCGTCCGGCTGCGCTGGTCCCCGGAGTGGGAAGCCTACTATTACGCGACCGGCTATGCCGATACCTGGGACATCCTGCCCCGGCTGGATGGCGTGCTACCGACGCTGTTTTTGCAGGGCGCGGAAAGTGACACGTACATCACGGAATCCTTTGAGCGGGTGAAGTCGCTCCTGCCCGGCGCAACCCATATTCAGATCAGCGGGCACGGTCACCTGTTCCCGCATTCGGCCCCACAGCAGACGGCGCAGATCATACAGGATTGGCTCAACGACAGGCAGATAGCCCATGAAACTCCATAATTTCCTGCGGTTTGAGACGGTGATTTACCCGCTGTGGCGGCGGCGCGTCCCGGCGGCCATCAAGCCGCTGACAGACGCCTTATTCGACCGGGTTTTTCCGGCCTATATCGACCGTCACCCGCCCGAGCAGCCCGCCGAAGTCGCCCGTTATCTGGTCGATTGGCAGATCGTCCCGGACCTGGATGCCGCGGAGGTGCTGCGCCTGCTGGAAGTCGCACCGGAGCCAACCCCACACCGCACGGATGCCGCGCCTGCGCTCTACCAGGGCGGCGGCCTGCGCGTCCCCGCCCAGTGGGAGCCGACCGAGCGCGTTCTGCTGAGCTGGGGCGTCGTCTATCCGACGCTGTGGCCGATGCACGCCGCCATGGCCGAGGCGATCAGCGCGGTGGCCGATGTTGAAATACTGGTGCCATCGCCGCTGTGGGGGCGCGGCGTGTGGGCCTATCTGCAGCACCGGGGCCGCGCTGATCTGAGTCGCGTTAAGATGCTGGCGCTGCCGACCAACGACATCTGGATACGCGACTATGGGCCGATTATGGCGCTCAGCCCGGAGGGGCAGCGCGTGGCCATCAACGCGATTTATGACGTGCTGCCGCAGTATCCGCAGCAGCTCGATAACAGCATGACTGAGCGCTGGGCGGCGCATCACGGGATCGCCGTACGCCCGCTCGATCTGTACACGGAGGGCGGCAACCTCTGGTCGGATGGGATCGGTACGCTATTGATGTCCTCGCAGATTTTCTACAGTAACCGCTATCACGACCGCGAAAGCCTGCTCGAAGAACTGCATAGCGTCTTCGACTTCAGCAAGCTGATCATCACGCCGCGCCTCACGCTGGAAGAGACCGGGCACGTCGATCTGCTGGTGAAGCTGGCCAGCGCTGATACCGTCCTGGTGAGCGCCAGCACATCAGCGAGCACCTATCAGGTCATGAACAAGGCGAAGCGTCAGTTCGAGCGAGAGACGAACGCTGCCGGCCAGCCCTATCAGGTGATTGAACTGCCGACGCCTGGCCTCTATCTCAACTGGATCACCTATACGATCCGGCGCGGCTACACCAACGCGCTGACGGTCAACGGGCGGGTGCTGGTGCCAACTTTCGGCCTGCCTGAGGATGACGTCGCCCTGCGCACCTATGAGCAGGCCATGCCTGATCATGAGATCATCCCGATTGACAGCCGGGTAGGGATCAACGGCGGGGGGGCCGTCCACTGCATGACGAAAGAGGTCCCGCTGGCGTGATGTGGACTGCTGGCGGCTTGACGCCCTAGAACGGACGTGCTAAGCTGTGCGCAGCCGGTTCAGCCTGAGGGATGTGCAATGGCGCTGGAATTCACGCAGATTGTCGATCAGGTTTACAAGATGGGGTCCATGCTGGAGAAGCTCGACTTCGACGTCAGCGAGGCCCTGAATATCGCCCACGAGCGCTTCAGGCAGGGCGGCGACATGGATGCCGTGCGCGAGCGTATTCGCTGGGTGCGCAGCAGCACGATCAGCCATTATCGCGGCGCTGCGCCGAGCGATCTGCCGGATGCCGAACCGATCAACGCCGTGGTTGATCCGCCATCTGCGCCGGAATATGCGCTGATCATCGCCGTCGATGGCTCCCAGGTTTACCCGGATGAGCTATCACCGGTGCACTACTATCTGATTAACGTCGGCCAGTTCGTCTACTATCACGCGCTCGACGGTCAGGCCTCCACACCGGAGCAGATGACATTCCCCAAGCTGCACTTTCATCGGGCGGACGTTCACGATCGTTATGGGCGCATCGTCGCTAATCGCACTGTCGACGACCGGCGCACCATCGCGGAAATGCACCGCCTGGCGCAGTCCGCGTGGGAGCGGCGCAATCCTGAGGTGCCGCTGATCGCCCTTTATGACAATCGCCTGATGTACCTGCCTGGCGAAGACGAGAGCGACCAGCTCATGATTGATTACTTCCGAGGGCTGGTACACCTGCACGACGCCGGAGCGACCCTGGCCGGTTACGTCGATAACCCGTTCCGGTCGAAGCGTTTCATTCAGTTGCTGTTTCTGCTGGGCATAGACAGCCCGGAAGCACTGCACGCGCGCCAGCATGAGCTGACGCACGCGGGCGAGCTTGAGGGCCTGCGCGATCAGTTCTTCTTCGAGACGCTGCTGAAGCCCGGCCAGCGCAGCGCCATCATGGTGCAGAACAGCCCGCAGAACAAGCTGTTCCGTGACCGGGGCGAGAGCTACGAAATCGCCTTTTTCTACCTAAAAGTCCACAATGCCTATCAGTCGAAAGTGGTGCGCGTCGATGTGCCGATGTGGGTCGCCCGCGACCGCGCCCAGATCGAGACGCTGCACGCGCTGATCCTGCATCAGTGCCAGTTACAGGGGCGCAATCCGTATCCCTACGCGCTGACCCGCGCCGACGAACTCGCCTGGGTCGGGGCGAAGGACCGCGCCAAGCTGGATGAACTGGTCACCGCGCAGGTGCGCCGCATACGCGAGGAGCTGATCAGCCGCACGCTGACGCCCAAGACGCGCGGCAAAGAACTGGCCCGCAGCGAAAAACGCTATCACAACCTGATCGGAGAGGAGATCATCGATGAGCGTTAACGGCGTTGTCGGGCGCGTCCTGCGCGCCAGCACACGCGGCTTTGATTGTGGTACGCACAGCCGCAATATCGACAATCAGCATGATTTCGGTGCGTTCGTCAAAGCGCCGATCGCCAACAACCCGGGCATGTACGCCATCGGCCTGATCTACAAGATCGAGATCAAGGACGACCAGCTCATCAGCGAGCTGGTGCTGGGCGATGCTATCCCCGATACCATACTGCGCGATCAGCGCGCCAACCGCATGATCCCGGTGGAAGTCAAAGTGCTTAACATCGGCTATGCGAGCAACGCTGCCATCGTCCACAGCCTGCCACCGCGCCCACCAATGACCCTCTCTGACGTGACGCTGTGCAGCCCGGAGGAAGTCAACGCCTTTGTGGAGTGCCGCAATCGTGCGCTGGATTTCTTCCGGCTTGTGCTGGGTGCTTCCGAAGTGCCGACGGATGATCTGCTGGCCTGCGCGATCCAGTACGCGGCGCGTCACTATGACGAGGGCGAAGCGCGTTATCGCTTCCTGGTGGAGTGTGGCCGGCGCGTCGCCCAGGACCTGAGCAACGACCTGAAGCGCCTGAATCACATCCTGGGGTTGATCCACCCGTGAGCATGCGCAGCGGGACATGCCCCAAGTGCGGCCGGGCGACGGTACACTCCGGGCGGGATATTGCGGTCAAGGCCAGCAGCGGCAACACCATCCCGATCGATTTTCAGCACAGCGTCCCGCTGGATAACTACGTCTGCGTCAGTTGTGGCTATGTGGAGAGCTACATCAGCGACGAACGCGCTCTGGAGCGTATCAATCAGCAGTGGCCGCAGGCTGCCGCCAAGCGCAAACGTAAGTAGAAATAATCCAAAAAAAACAGCACGCGGCGTCCGGTATTCTCCAGACGCCGCGTGCTGTTTCGCTAATTATCTACGGATTTCGCGGGCGTGCTGCCTGCACCGTAGTCTGCATCTTAGCTAAACATTCTTGCCGTTTTCTTCTTCGATCTTGGCTTTTTCCAGCCGATCGACGAGATCTTTATTCGTGCTGTCGACGGTCTTGATGACGTTGTCGAGCACGTCATTGAACAGGCCGCGATAGCCTTCCAGCATTTCTTCGACGGCTTTGCCGCCATGCTCGCGGACGCCTTCCGGCAGCAGGCTCTCGAAGGCCTTGCCGGCGTTGTTGATGGCCTCACGCTGGTGATCGATGAAGACGGCGAACGGCGACTTCTTCTCTTCTTCCAGCAGCGGGGCTTCGGCTTTGGTGGTCTTGCGGGTGGTCGTCTTTTTCTCAGTCATGACAATAGCTCCTGTGTGTGTGCACGCGCACAATCTGAACCAACGGTGATTGACGTGTGATACGTCTTTGACGCTATGTACTCCATGTCATGCGACGCAGTGCGGCGATGTCACGGTATAGCTACCACAAGCAGGCAGGGCTTCAGCCCAGGGCGACGCTCATGATGACCAGGTCGTGCGTGACGTTATCACGCGTTTTGACCCAATCCGTGAGCAGCGCTTCAGGGACGAAGCCGAGGTTTTCGATCAGCAGGCGGGCGGGTTTGTCATCGGCTGGCAAATAGACGATGAGCTTCGCCAGCTCCAGGTCACGGGCGATCAGATACAACTCCGCGACCAGCCGCCGCTGTAGTTCCTGTGTACGGTAGGCGCTGTGGATGACCGTCCGCAGCTCCCCAATATGACGGTTCCAGAATGTCTGGTTGTAATGGATGGAGCCGTAGCCCACCAATTTGCCCGTCATCGACCAGATACCAATCGACACACTGCGATTATGTGTCAGGTCGCGCATCCATTCATCCAGACCATCGGCGTGCGTAATGTCGCGCCGCATGAACAGTTTGTCTTCTTCCGGCAGTGATCGGGCCAGGCCCGCGACCGCAGTGCGATCATGCGGCGTCAACAGGGTGAAGCTGAAGTCGCGGTCACCGATGTCAACACTCATAGGGAAATCTCTGGTCGCCATCATGGCTCCTCCAGGCGTGCCTTTCATGCTATACGCAGCCTTTTCGTGAAAGGTTGCACAAAATCGGAAATTGGGTGAAGAATCTTCATACTCGTTGAAACTGCTCGTTGAAACTGCTTATTGAAAACCAACAGGCGGGAGGGGACCCGCCCGAAGATCGTCAGGACGATAATGATGGATATGCGCCGCTCAGGTGACGGCGATTGCGCAGTTCACCAGCTCCTGTGACGACTTGGTAAAGGGCAGCAGCCGCGCCAGCGCGCCCTTCTTCAGGCGGACTTTGCCGCGCACGATCATGGGCAGGGCCTGGGCGCGGCCTTCGAGGATGTCCATCCAGGTCGGGTAATCCGCCTCCAGAACGAAGCTCGCTCGCTTGTACGCCTCCGCCACGGCAACATTGTGCCCTGACCGGCACTTACCCTTGTGCAGATCGAGCAGGACGGCCTGCGCCTGAGCGAATCCGTCCGACGGTGCGGCGTCCATGACCAGGGCGACCGGCCCCGATGTCCAGCGGGTTGAGGCGCGATAATATGCAGTGCTGCTGTTGATGGCCTCGTGCAGCGCCTGCGCCCACTCCTCAGACATGATGCGCGCTTTCTTCGGTGGCGCGCTGATGGCCTGGCCGGGGGCGTCCTCGGTCGCCGTAACCGGCAGTGTTTCAGCCTCGACCTCGTCGGCTTCGACCTCGTCGGCTTTGGTGGTATCGGCTTTGGATGCGGCCGCCTCGGTCTGTGTGCTGGTTTCGGCGGTTTCGCTCGTGCGACCGCCGCCGCGCCGTGCGACCATCGGCACATTGGGCGAATCGCCGTTGACGCCGCCGCTGATGATCGGCAGGCCGTAATCACTGGCGTCGGTATCGCTGTAAATGTGGACAGGCCGCACTCTAATCACGTCTGGCTTATCGCTGATGATGTCCATCAGGATTCCGTCTTCCTGCTGGCTGATCTCCTCGTGGATTTCGTCGGCAGGCAGGTCTTCAGCATCTGCCGGTGGGGCGGCTTCGTCGTCTTCTGCTGTGACTTTCGCTGTGCCGGTCAATTGTTTTTGCGCCAGGGCTGCATATTCGTCCTGCAGCGGCCTGATCGGTGTGATGCCGCAGGCCAGGCACAGTTCATCGTAAGCGGCGTACAGGTGCTCTCGGATGCGGGTTACATCCGGGACGATGGCTTTATCTGCGACGACGTTGATGCTGATGAAGCCGTTATAGCTCAGGATGACGGAGGCCACGCCCATTGATGGATTCAGCGGGAAGTATCCGTAAACATGCAGCATTTTGCGCCCCAGCAGATACAACGGAATCTGCGGGCCGGGCACGTTGGTCGCCCAGGTGTGGGCCACCGTCGCAAACAGGCGCGGCACCACCAGCCAGATCAGCGGCTGCATGAGCGCCGGTGCCAGTGCGGGCAGCGTAAACGCCAGATCAAACGTGGTGGCGATATCCGCATCCTTGAGCGCGGTCGCATAGCGCGAGACGGCTTCCAGCCGGGCCAGCGGCGATTCCGCGTCGCGGGGCAGCTCGATCGGCAGCATGGAGATGCGGTTGCCGACGCTTTCTTCGATGCCCATCTGTCGCATGTTGACCGGGACAATCGCCCGGACGAAGGACTGCGGCGAATCATCACCGACTTCTTCCAGATAGCGGCCAAAGCCCGCGCCCAGGATCGTCAGCATCACGTCGTTGATCGACACGCGCTGTGATTTACGAATGGCGCGCACGGCTGCCAGCGAGAACTCCGCCCAGGCGATTTGCTGCCTGCCGGTATTCTCGCCGTTGATGGCCAGTCTGGAGATCGGGCTGAGCATGTCATGGGCCAGCCCCAGCGTGCCGATCAGGGTTTTACGGCGCTGGTCGCGGTCGAGCAGGTGACTGCCCATGTTGAGCATGTCATCACCCACCTTCTTGAGCAGGTCCCAGCGGTGCGGGGCGAAGTTGCGGGTCGCGTGGCTCAGCAGGGCAAACGGTTTGGGCGGTGGTGGTGGATCGTAAACGGGCTGCTCGTTCGGGATCGTCGGTGGATCATCTGTGAAATCGAGCAGCAGCGACAGCAGCTCCACAGCGGAGATGCCATCAACCATCGCGTGATGCACCTTGAACAGCACCGCGCTGCGGTCATATTCCAGCCCATCGATGAGATAGACTTCCCACAGGGGCTTGTTGCGCGGCAGCCGACTGCTGATGATGTCGCTGCACAGGACGCGCAGTTGTTCCAGGGTGCCGGGACGGTCGACAGTGCGCCGGAAGACGTGGTTTTCAATGTAGAACTTTTCGTCGTACACCCAGATCGGCTCCCCCAGGTTGAAGGGGGCATCGACGACACGCTGCTTATAAATAGGTGACGATGGTAAACGCGCATCAATGAGACGGCGAAAACTCAGGTAATCCAGCGGCCCGTCGAAAATCAGCAGGCTCCCGATATTCATCGGAGTGGCGTCGGTATCCAGATACCAGAAGGCGGAATCGACCGGCCCGAGCGGTTTCTTATAGCGGTCCTGCCCCATAGTGCTTCCCTCTCAGCTCAGCACGGCCTCGCAGACGTGGCAAATAACAAGCATCCTCGCCCGAGCGGTGATACGTCACAGCGGGAGTGTGTGGTTCAGTCAGACGCTTCAGCCGGGCACGGCTCTTCGGTGGGGTTGTGGCGTCAATGAAGACGAAGCTCCCTACTCTGATTTTACTGCCGGTGGGCACGTTCAATCCGGCAGAACGTCAGCCGATGCAGGTGATAGGTATCACATTATGGCCGCTGCACGGCGCTGGCCTGCGCCAATTGACCGCCGTACACGTGTCAGATGGCACCGGGGCGTTTTTACAAGTCTATATTGGTGTTTACGGGTCTTTGCAGCCTGTGAGACATAAACCGGTGTACCCTGATTGCAGAATGGTCATCAGGGTAAGGAGAAACGAAATAATGTTACGCGCCCTGCCATTACTCTTAATTGGACTGAGTATTTTTCTTGCGCCGCTGGCCCTGACTGAAGATGCCTGTGCTGCACCGGTCGTGAGTGACGCCCACGTCTGGGAATCGATCCGCGTGAGCGATGCCGCCCCCAATCCCAATGACTGGCTGCACAGCACCTTTGACGCGCCGACTGATCCGTGTGCCGCCCAGACCGTCGAAGCGGAACTGGCCGAAGCGCAGCTCACGATCGCCCAGCTAACGCCGCTGCCCACCCTCGCCGACCGGAACATCAGCCAGACCGCCGGGCGCTGACGTCCCCCAGGCGGGCAATTATCCCTCTGACAACCTCGCTGAAAATTAAAAAGGGCGGAATAAACCCGCCCTTGCGCTTCTGACTCGCTGCTACGCGCCGATGAATTCGTCCAGGCCGGCCAGGACATCGTCGAGCGTCTCCGGCTGAAGATCGCCCATATGCGCGATGCGGAAGGTCGGGCCTTTGATCTTGCCATAGCCCTTGTCCATCGCGTAGCCGCGCTGCGCCATGAACTTCGCCATCTCGTTGACGTCGATGCCCTTCTCGCGGTTATCGATGGTCGTCACGGTGTTGGAGCGGTAGCCCTCCTGCGCGAAGAGGCCAAACCCACGCGACAGCGCCCAGGCTTCGGTCGTCTCGCGCATCTGCTGATGGCGTGCCCAGCGATTCTCCAGCCCTTCTTCGAGGACGGCGTCGAGCTGGCAGTCTGCCGCGTACATCAGGCTGATGGGCGGTGTGCTCGGCGTGTTGTTCTTGATCAGCGATTTTTCCAGCTCTACAAAGTCGAAGTAGTAGCCGCGATGCTTGATCTCTTTGGCGCGTTCCAGCACGCGATCACTGACGGCGGCGAAGGCCACGCCCGGCGGCAGCGCGAACGCTTTCTGGCTGCTCGTCAGCACCAGATCAAGGCCCCAGTCATCCGTGCGAATCTCCGTGCCCAAAAAGCCGCTGACGGAATCCACGAGGATGAGCGTCTCCGGGCTTTGCTCGCGCACGACATCAGCAATCGCCTTGACAGGATGCGTGACGCCGGTGCTCGTCTCATTGTGGACGTAGCAGATGGCATCATAAGGCTGATCGGCGCGTGCCAGTGCCTCGGCGACCATCTCCGGCGTGTGGGCCTGGCCCCAGTCGACGGAGATGGTGTCGATCTGCTTGCCGTTGGCCTCGCTGATTTCCGCCCAGCGCTCGCTGAAGGCCCCGCCGACCAGATGCAGCGCTTTGCGGTCGTCGCGGATGCAGTTGCGCGATGCGCCTTCCCAGAAGCCGGTGCCGGATGAGCCAGCCACGTACACGCGGTTCTGCGTCAGGAAGGCCTGTTTGAGCTTGTCCTGCAGCCGGGCGAATAACTCCGCAAATTCGCCGGAGCGGTGGCCGATCATCCAGTGCGTTTGCGCGTCGAGCACTTCGCGGCGGACTTCCACCGGGCCGGGCAGAATGAGCATTTTATGGTCGGGTTTTTGCGGCATGTGGGCTACCTCCAGTGGGTGCTTATCATGTATGGGCGATTGTGGGGTCTGGCTGGCGCGCATTGTAGCCAATGCCCCGCGACTTGCCCAGGGTGGTGGCCAGGTGTGATGGGCTGTCGTCTGGCGGTATAATGAAAGCGCAATCGCGAGGGAGTGATCATGCGTCAGATACTGGATTTCATCATTGGCTTTATTCGCGGCTTGCTGGGCCTGCCCCGGCAGCGTCAACAGGATGATCCACCGCCACCCCCACAACACAACGACCAGGAGCGTTGAGCATGCAGTTGCTTGAGTTCATCCAGGGATTTCTGCGCCGTCTTTTCGGTGGGCCTGAGGCACCCGGCGCGCCGACACCCGGCGAGCCATCGCCCACAGCGCCTGAGCAGGAGCCAACCTGCACGCTCGGCCTGCACGAACTGCCGCCCGAGCTCGACCGCAGCGGCATTCCTTTCATCTCAATGGCGGAGGCGACCGCCGTGCATCCCGGTGCGGCTGCAGCCGAGGGCGGCGCGCTGCCCTGTCTGGTGACGGTGCGGCCGTCCCTGGGTGTGGTAAATCTGCGCAGTGGCCCCCGTCTGGGCTTCTTCCCGGTGGGTACGACGCTGGGCGGCACCAGCTTCCCGCTGGCCGGGGCATCGGAGCGGGATGAGGGCGGTTTTCGCTGGTATCAGGTGTCGCTGCCGCCGGGCTTCGGCGGTGGCACTGGCTGGATACGCGGCGATCTCGTCACCCTTTCGGAGGCGTGCCGGGAGTACAGCTTCATCACCGATGCGGATTACCCGCCGCTGCCCACGCCACCGCCGCCGGGACAGCGCTTCCCGTTACCTGCGGAGGCGCGCATCACCTGGGGATACAATCCGCGCAATCACCCGGGCATTGATCAGGCGACTGTAGTCGGCACGCCCATCGGCGCGGCCACCCGTGGTACGGTTATCCGCCGCGTGACCTGCGAGAACTGTACGCCATCCCGACCGAACATCTTCCCGTGTTCTGGTGCCATCTATAATGATCCGGCCTGGGGTTATGGCTATGGCAATTTCGTCGTCGTGCGTCATGATTACGACATCCTGCCGGACCCGCTGCGCACACACATGTATGGTGCCGGGCTGGCGGGGGGCTTTGCCTATGTGCTGTACGCGCATTTCAGCCGCCTGGACGTCGATTACGGCCAGACGGTCAATGCGGATGATGTGCTCGGCCTGACGGGCAACCACGGCTGTTCGACGGGGCCGCACCTGCATTTTGAGGTGCGCATCGGCAGCGTGGAGATTGTCGATGGCATGTGGTTGCAGCAGGCCGCCGTTAACCCCGATTTGATGTTTACCGTCTGACCGAGGATGCACCACCTATGGAAATCACGCTGGAAGCGCTGCTGCTGGCTACGGGGCTTTTTCTTCTGCGCGTTATCAACTACAGCATCAGTACGATCCGGCTGGTGTTCATATCGCGCGGGCGCAAGATACTGGCCGCGGTCATGGCCTTTCTGGAAGCGTTCATCTTCGCCGTGGTGATGGCCAGCGTCATTACGGAAATCAATAACGTCATCAACCTGCTGGCTTATTGTCTGGGCGCGGCGGTCGGTAGTTACACCGGCATGTGGCTGGAGGCGCGCTTCGTGGTCAGTTACAGCACGGTGACCATCATCGCCCGGAACAAGGGCAAGCTCATCGCCGATAAGCTGCGCGATCATCGTTATGCCGTGACGGTGACCTACGGCGAAGGCCGCGAGGGGGCCGTTACAATCCTGCGCAGCAGCACGATCAGCCGCAACGTGCCCGCAGTGACGGCGCTGGTGAAATCCGTCAACCCGGAGGCCTTTATCGAAGTGGAGACGGTGCGCAATCTACTGCGCGGTTGGCTGCCGGGCGGCCCACCACGCCGGGGCTGACGCGCTGGACCGCAGGCATTTCTTGAGCATTAGCCGGAGCGTTAGCTGGCCTCGTCTGAGGTACTTTCTCGCAGGCTGAGGTTGCCGAACTCGATGCCGTAATCCGGCACCTGCGCGAGACCGCACTCGCCTTCAAACGGCTCGATCTGGCCGTTTTCATTCGCGTCGAAGCCATTGGCCATAAGTGCTGTCAGTGTGCGCGCTTCTGCCGCTTCTTCGGCCACGGCTTCGACGCTTTCCGCCGAGAGCAGTTCCGTCTCCAGCGCGACGACGCGATCCGCCCAGTTGCGCACGTTGACCACGCACACGCGCAGGGATTCCGCATTCTGTTGCAGATCAATATTCTCCGGTTCTGCGCTGGTCGCCGTCTGGATGACCTCTTCAATCGCTTCCAGGAAGACGTACACGCCGAAGCCGCGCCCGGGGTTCTGGGGGCGGCCATCGCCGTTGAGGTCTTCTTCCGTCCCGCGCAGGATGTTGATCGTGTGCTCGGCGTGGGGCGTCATGCTGCCCACCGTGCTCGAGCCGGCGGCGAGGCCGCTGTGCTGCGCCGCGAAGCGGACCTCATCGCTGGCACCGGCCAGCAGGCTGCCGCCGTTGATGCCGCGCTCATCGGCGACGAAGATGCTTTGCAGCGCCATGCTCACTTCCGGCGGGACGCTGCCGCTATAGACGACCGGACCCACCGGGCTGTCACCGATGCTGGTGTCGCTGGCCTCACGGGTGATATACAGCGCGTTGTACGCTGCGGGGAGCATGCGGCCCTGGTCGTCGGTGAAGGCCAGCACGCCGAAGCCGCTGGCATCGATGCGCAGATTGCCCAGCGGCAAAATGTCCTCCGTCGCCGTGTTGACCAGCCACGCCGCATAGACCTGCCCGGCCCCGGCAGAGGCCAGATTCTGCACGCTGAGGCTGAGGCTGTCGCCCAGCGCGTTGACGCTGTTATAGCGCAGATTGCCGAAGATCGGCGCGGCGGCTGGTACCGGCGTCGCCGGGATGGGCGTTGGTGCGCTGGTAGGTTCGACCTCGGTTGTGGGTTCGACCTCAGTTGTGGGTTCGCCCTCGTCCGTGGTTGGGACGGCCGCGACCCCCGCATCGGATGTGGGCGGTGGCGTCTGATTTTGCCCGTTGAGCAGCACAGCCGCCGCGACGATGATCGCCAGTGCGATCACCGCGAAGCCGCCCAGGATCAGCAGTGCGTTGTTATCGCGCACGATGACCGTCTGCGGCTGCGTGGGGTTCGTTGGCGGGTAGCTGACGGAGCCTGCGGTGACGTCGTGGATGCGCATGGTCGGGTCGGGCTGCGTCGGGGAATCAGACGAAACGCGGTCCAGCGGCGTATTCTTGCGCGCCACCTCGCGGGATTCATCCCGGCTGTGCAGCGCGGTCGTCAGCGCCTCAGCGAAGGCGATCGCGCTCTGATAGCGGTCATCCGGCGATTTCGCCAGGGCTCTGCGCAACACGGCGCTGACTTCTTTTGGCAGGTCGGGGCGCACTGTGTTCAGATCAGGCACCGGCTCGTTCAGGTGTTGCAGGATCAACTGCATGGGCGTATCCGCCTGATAGGGCTGGTTGCCTGTCAGCATCTCATACGTCATGACGCCCAGCGCGTAGATGTCGGCGCGGGAGTCGATCTCCATGCCCTGCGCCTGTTCTGGCGGCATATAGGCCGGGGTGCCCAGCACCGCCGTCCCGGTGATGCCGCTGGCGACGCCGCTCAGCATCTTGACGATGCCGAAATCCGCCAGCAGCGCGTTGCCCTCGCTGTCGATCAGGATGTTGCCCGGTTTAATATCGCGGTGGACGACCTCGCGGCGGTGTGCGTAATCCAGCGCGCCCGCGATCTGGCGCACGATTCGCTCGACGCGCTGCATGGGCAGCGGCCCGCGCTCGATCTCATCCGCCAGCGAGCCGCCTTCAATGTAGGCCATCACCAGATACAGGATGCCGTCTTCGGTCATGCCGTAATCGTAGAGTGGCAGGATATGCGGGTTTTGCAGGCTGCCGATCGTGCGGGCTTCTAGCTGAAATCGATCAATGAAGCGCGCATCCAGGCCGGGATGAGGCGGCAGCACCTTGATCGCTACCGGGCGGTCGATGGATGTCTGGTGGCCGCGATACACCGTGGCCATGCCCCCCTGACCGATCATCTCAATGACCTGATACTGACCCAGGCTGCGTCCTATGAGTGATGACACACGCGTCTCCTCTGATTTGCATCGCCGCGATCGTCGCGCCACAGATCGCAGACCCGGACACGCGGGACCTGCACGGGCGACATTACGCCATTATACCCGCATTTATACTCGCGTTCACCCGATGCGGGCGATTTCCTCGCATGCAGCAATCTATCGGCGTGCATCCACAACGACCGGTTCGCTGCCTGCTGCGATCTAATCTGTGTCCTTATGCAGTATTACAAACGTTAAGCAAATTCAGACGCAGTAGTCCGTTATAATGTGTAGTGTGTGACTTCACTCGGTGAGTCGTGAGTGACGGTAAGATGTCAATTGAACTGAACTGGTTCCATCGCGGGCAGGTGATTTTCTGCAAACTTGAAGGCCAATTGACCCCCGCTGACATCGCGGAAGCAGATCGACTAATGCGTGAACTGCTGGATCAGGGTACGCGACCGCAGATCCACGCCATCGTCGATTGCTGCGAGTTACAGTTGCTGCCGACCAGTCTGCTGGATTGGATGCGGATCACATGGCCGCGTCATGAACTCATGGGCTGGACCGTCACTTATGGGTTGGATAACCCCATTTACCGCGTCGTCGCCCAGACGGTGCGCAACTGGCTCGCGTTTCGCTATCATGCAGTTACGTCCCAGGAGGAGGCACTCAGGTTTCTGCGTGAAGTGGACCCGATGCTCAACGGAGGTTCGATAGAACTCCTCGACGAACCGGCCCCCTGAATCGCCGCTGCTGCCATAGCATGACATCTCTGGAAAAGCAAAAGCCCCTCATGGTGGAGGGGCCGTGAATGTCTGTCTGTGCTGCGCCGGGAATCAGCCGGTCAGATCGCTGGCGCGCTCGCGGCGCTGCTGGTCGCTGCGTGTCTTTGGCCGCACCTGCTGATACCGATCGTTTGAGGCTTCTACGAGGTCGCGGTCGGCCACGATGTCGCCGCCGCGCACCGTCGCCCCAATGACGATTGCCGCGCTCACCAGCACCACGTTCTTGATGATGTACTGGCCTTCCAGCGTGGGCGCAATCGGGAAGACCGTCCACGTTTCAGCAGGGAACAGAAACAACGGCGTGATGGTACCGAGCATCTGCACGACCATCAGCAGCAGCGTCGCCCGCATGAACCAGCCCGTAATCAGGCCCAGACCAATCAGCACTTCCCAACCGGCCAGCACGGGCAGCGCCACTTCCGGTGGCACAATGCCGAAGGTCAGCAGGTCAATGGTGCGGGCGGCCAGGTCCTGCGCCGGGCTGAGGTCGGGGAAGAATTTGAGAACCCCGAACCAGAAGAACACCAGGCCCAGGCTGACGCGCAGCAGTCGAACGCCGTAGCGCGCCATCCAGCGCGTAATCGTCTTATCGACGGACTGAAAAACACTCTGAAGCTGATTCATAAGCGTGATTTGCCCCTCTGTCTTATGATTGTACATTTCATGGTAGGGCATTGTGATAAATATCACATAAGGCGCGTCTAGGAAATGCGTTGCCACGCGCTCATATTTGCGTGGATCAGCTCATACCGGGCTTAATATCGGGCGATGGCCTTACGGGTTGACGGGGCGCGGTTCCGTCGTGCTGATGATCGTCACGCCGCCGTCGGCGGGTATGGGCAGATCGTCTTCTTCCGGCACGGGGAACGGCCCGAACAGTCGGCCATCAATCACCAGCGCGTAGACCTGACCGGCGCTGCCATCCAGCAGAAACGTCCCGCTGGCGAAGCGCTGCGCGCCCATTGCGATCTCGCTTGGCTCGGTGCGGGCGTAGCCGATGGCGTCGCGCAGGCCGGCCACGTTCAGCCAGACGACGGCGAAATCCCCGGCGGGCGGCAGCAGACCGTCGGGCGCGGTCATGCCCTGCACGCTGACCTGCGGCGGCTGATCGACGTACCAGTAGCGCCCGGCTTCGCCATCGCTGGTGATGGCCCAGACTTCGCGGGTTTCGTCGCGGCGGTACATGATGCCCTGCTCGAAGAGCTGCACCTGCCCGAAGAAGCCAAAAGCGACCTGGATCGGACAGCCCAGCGCCTGATTGACGCGGTCCGTCTGCGACCAGGCGCGCACGTACACCGGGTCGATGGGGGTGCCACAGCGGGCCGGGTTAGCCGTCGGCTGGGCGAAGATGCTGACCGCCGGGGCGAAGAACGGCTCCTGCACATTGACGCTGCTGTTATCGCGCTCCACCTCACCGATGAAGACGCCGATATACGGCGTTGGGCTGGGGTCGAGCGTGGGCGTCGCCGGTGCGGGCGTGGGACTGCTGGCCGCCTGCGTGGCGCGGATCTGGTCCGGGTTGGGTGTCGGGCTGATGACGGCAGTCGCCAGCACGCGCGCCGGCGTATCGGTCGGCAGCGGGGCGCTCGTCTCCGCCGGTTGACACGCTGCCAGCAGCAGGCCGATCACCAGCAGCAGGCCCCAGCGCATCGGGGCGCGGGCTACCGGCCTTATCAGGCGTTGATCGGGCAGTGCCCCTGCGTTGTGTTTCACCGTCTCCACTTCCGACATGATCGTGACCCTCTCAGCGCCTGATTCAGCGCACCTCAATTGTCAGCAGCGGCACGACGTCGCCCACTGGCGCGTCATCCTGATCGACCACAGGCGGGCGATAGCCATTGCCGCATTCGTCCGGTGGGGCAAGTTCGCAGGTATACAGGCCGACGAAGACGCCGTATTCCCCGGTGGGCAGGTCATCCGGCAGGCGGATTTCGTAGTCATCGTAGATGTAGCCCTCGGTTGACCACCACTCGGACATGGCGCGGCCCCCCGGATGCTCCCTATCGGCCTGGGCGACCGGCGGCACGCCCGCCTCGCCCACGTGGACGAAGCTGCTGTAGTCGATCTCCAGCGTGTCGCGTGCGATCCAGTAGAGCGCCAGACGCAGCGTATCGCCCGGGGCGTAGGGTCCATCGCTGTAGACATCATACCCCAGCAGGCGGATTTCATCGTCACCGAAGGTATAGCGCACTTCCTGCTCCGCCGGGGCGCGGCCCGGGGGCGTATCCAGCCACAGGACGCTTTGCTCCGGCAGGAAGAGCAGGACCGTCACCAGCGCGCTTAACCCGCCGATGAGCACCCCGGCGCGCTGGCGTCCGCTCAGGTCGCGGACGGGTGCCGGACGGGTGCCACCCCGCAGGAAGGCCACCGCCGCCAGCAGGGCGATCAGGCTCAGCCCGCTGATCAGCGCACCGGCCACGCGGGGCAGGGTCGTCCCCAGGCTGACGCGCACCGTGTGCCGCCCGGCGGGGACCTCGAACGTAATCAGCCCGTGTTCCGCTGAGGGCGTAATCGGCACCGTCTGACCGTCGATGGTCGCCGTCCAGCCCGGCCAGTAGAACGTGTAGACCTCCATGCGGAAGGCATCATCGGCGCGTATCTGCCACTCGTTATCGATCAGGCCGCTGTTAATCAGGGCGCTGTTGACGCCTTCTGGCACGTTGCCCCGGTCGATGGGGAAACTGTCGGCGTAGTCGGCCAGCAGTTCAGGGACAGGCCCCGGTGCCGTCTTGACATCACGCGGGCGATACTCGTCCGTGAAGGTCGTCCCCCGCTGGATGCCCGCCGCTTCGCTCTGCTGAATGGCAGCGACGCTGGTATCCAGTTCGGGATAGCGCCACTCAGGCACCGTAAAGGCAGGGGCCGCCAGCACGATCAGCGGGACGATGCAGGCCGCGATCAATGCACTCTGGAAGCGCTCCGGCAGCCGCGTGATCCACAGCGCGTTCATGCCGACAAGCACGGCCAGGCTCAGCGCGACCGGGCCGAGCCAGCGCCAGGGGAACTGGAGGTATTGCAGCAGCGGCAGCGCCTGCCAGATGCCGTCACTGGCGGGCAGGATCAGGAAGACGCCCACGCCCCCCACCAGCGCGAAAAAGATGCCCGTTCGCAGGATGGGGTCATCATGGCGACCGGCGCGCACAGCCTGCACGATCAGCACCAGTACGCCGATCAGACCGATCAGGGCCAGCGCCCACTGTGGCAGCCCGACGATGGGCACCGGTCGCAGCCCGTTGATCGCGCCCACGTCCGGCAGCGGCATCAGGCCGAAGAGCGCATCCGGCCAGACGAAAAATCGCCGATAATTGAGCAGCGCGGTGCCGGTCAGGTTCTCTAAGTGGACGGTGTTCGCTTCCAGCAGAATTGGCAGCCAGAACCACGCCGCCAGCCCCACACCGAGCAGCAGGCCAACCCCTGCCAGCCCATACGGCCGCAGCGCTGCGCGCCACGTCCCACGTGGGCTGATGGTCAGCACAGCGACCGTCTGCCAGACGACATACGCCGCCAGCACAACGGTCAGCAGCAGGGCGAGCAGGTTATGCGCGATCAGCAGCGGCAGCAGGCTGAACGTCGCCCACAGCAGATCGCGTGCGCGGCCTGTCTCCATCAGGAGGGTGAAGCGCCACAGCACCCACGGGAAAATCGCCAGCGCCAGCAGCTCCGGCAGGGCACCGCGCGCATAAGGCAGCGTGTAGATAACATACGGCGCATAGAGCGCGGCCAGCGCTGCCAGCATCCCGGCCAGCTTACCGACGCGCCGCTTCATGAAGAGATACATGCCCACGCCCAGCCCGGCAAAGCTGAGCAGGATGAGCGTCCGCAGGGCGGCCAGCACACCAAAGCCGAGCACCTGCAGCGCCGACGTTAGCAGATAGCTCAGCGGCGCGTAAAACTGCCACAGCGGCGCGCCGTAGCCGTAGTAGAGCGCGTCCGCCCAGCGCGGCAGCAGATCGCCGCCCTCCCAACTGCGCGTCATGAGCGCGGCGCGGTAGCTGTGATAGAGCGTGTCGGCACCATTGGGCAGGCCGGCAGGGTTCAGCAGCAGGGGCAGCGATGCGCCCAGGCTCAGCAGCAGTACCAGCCACAGGCCGCCGTCCATATTCTTTTGCACGCGCTGGAAAATGGCTTTCAGCAAGAGGCCAGCCCCCGGGGTCGTGAGTCGTTCGCGTCCATGTCAGCGGGCAGTATAGCAGAATCGTCTCGCAGGTGAACGATGAACCCCCGTCTATATCCCCCGGATGCCGTCTATTTCTTGACCTTGTCCTCGCGGTAGATGTGCTCGACGGGGCAGCGCGCCAGCGAGCCGATTTCATCAGCAAGCTCGCGGAACTGTGGCAGCGCAAAGGCGACGGTTTCGCTCAGGCTGTAGAGGCGCACGATGCCTTCCGGGGCATTGCTGCGCAGGACAGCATCCAGGCCGCGCGGGGTGCGTTCCACCGCCAGCACGCGCCGGATGCTGCTGAGATCGAGCTTGGCATGGACGCGATCCCCATGCAGCACGATCAGCAGTGAGGGCAGGATGTACAGGCCGACTTCTTCGCCCAGGATCGTCTCGCCCTGCAGCGTCTGCCCGGCGACGTAGGCCGTGATCGGGCCGATCGGTGGTGCCAGCGGGTTGCCCAGATTGCGCCGCGCCGGGTTGACGGCCTGTCGCAGCACGTTTGCCAGGATGCCCATTTCCATCTGAGGCAGACGCAGCGTCAGCAGGTGCCAGATGCTGCCGCGCTCCAGGTGAAGGGTGATGCCGGCGATGCCGTCTTCGGATTGCTCGATGGCGCTGACCCACTGGATCGCCATCAGCGGGAAGTAGTAGACCTGCTGTGTGGCGGCGTCGCGCAGGACGAGGTCTTCGTATTCGAGCTGTAGTTCCGCCAGGCTGCGCGGCTGACCGGGCCGACGCGGTATGCCGAAGGCATACAGGCCGCCCTGTGCGATCACGGTGGGCACGCCGTGCATCTCCGGTGGCTGACTATCGGTGTGGGGGCTGGGCTGGCGAAAGCTGCGGGCCAGCCAGCGCTGCCGCATCAGCACCAGCAGGCCCCCGGTCGCCAGCGTCGCCAGGGCGATTAAGCCGAATTCCAACATGGGGCCTCGGTATAAATGCTTTGCAATTCAATCACAGTATAGCACGGCCTGATTCGATGATCTGCGCTGTATCGCCACCGCATCGCCTATGCCGTGCTGAAGCCGACGTGACGGTGTGTGCCGTCACAGAAGGGCGTGTTGCCGGATGCCCCACAGCGACAGAGCGCGGTTTTGTCGCTTTTGTGGCGCGTTTCGCCATCAGCGCTGTGCAGTGTGAACTCGCCGTTGAGCAGCAGCGGGCCAGTCTCCGCCGGGGTGACGGACAGCGCGCGGAATTTGATAGAATCGCGGCTGTAGCATTTTTCGCTCATGGGGCCTTTTATCGGTGGTGCGCCCGCCGATGACAGCGCGGCGCGGATCAATGCGATAGATGTACCTTAACGCGCTCAGCCGCAATCTGGCTTAAGGCCGCTTGAAAGGACTCTGAGTACGTGCGCACAATTGGCCTGCGTTGGCCTGTCCCGGCGCGGTATCATCGGGGAGAAGTGCTGCACGAGGGGCTGAATGCCGGTTGCAGCCGCGTCGCACTGGTGCGGACAGACCCGGTTTGTCAGGTTTTACTCGCGTATCTAGGAGGATTTTTCATGGATTATGCTTTTTTAGGACGGACAGGTCTTAAGGTCAGCCGGTTGTGCCTGGGGACGATGAACTTCGGCCCGCAGACGGAAGAAGCCGACAGCCACGCCATCATGGATAAGGCGCTGGAACTGGGCATAAACTTCTTCGATACAGCCAACGTCTATGGCTGGAAGCGCGGCGAAGGCGTCACGGAAAAGATCATCGGACGCTGGTTTGCCCAGGGTGGCGGTCGCCGCGAGAAGACGGTCATCGCAACGAAAGTCTACGGCGACATGGGCGACTGGCCCAACGAGAGCCGCCTTTCAGCGCTGCATATCAAGCGCGCCTGCGAAGACAGCCTGCGTCGTATGCAGACGGATTACATCGATCTCTACCAGATGCACCACATCTTCCGCCCGGCACCGTGGGAAGAAATCTGGCAGGCGATGGAACAGCTCGTGCGTGAGGGCAAGGTGCTCTACGTCGGCAGCAGCAACTTCGCCGGCTGGCATATCGCCAAGGCCAACGAAGCCGCAAAAGCGCGTAACTTCATGGGGCTGGTCAGTGAGCAGAGCCTGTACAATCTCGCGGCGCGCACTGTCGAACTGGAAGTGCTGCCCGCCTGTGAGGACTACGGCCTGGGCGTCATTCCCTGGTCGCCGCTGCAGGGCGGCCTGCTGGGTGGCATACTGGGCAAGATCGAAAGCGGACGCCGTGCCAGCGAGCGCATCCAGAAGATGCTCGACGAGAAGCGCCCGCAGATCGAAGCCTATGAAGCCTTCTGCAAGGAGCTGGGCGAGGAGCCTGCGGACGTCGCGCTGGCCTGGCTGCTGCATAACCCCGTCGTGACAGCGCCGATCATCGGCCCACGCACGATGGAGCAGCTCGACGGCAGCCTGCGCGCCCTGGAGATCAAGCTGGATGAGGCCGCCATGCAGCGCTTCGACGAGATTTTCCCGGGGCCTGGCGGTACTGCGCCGGAAGCCTACGCCTGGTAATTCCCCTGTCAGGATGCTGCCTCGCCCCCTGCGCCTGTGCAGCGGGGCGAGGCAAGACCCATCCTCGCCCGCTGTGGCACTTCTCCCCATGTGCTGCCAGATAACCAAGTCTTAATATCACCGATATTCTTTTTACATCATTAATCCATAAAGCTGTGATATGCTTGGCAGGGTTTGTCGGGGACAGGTTCTCCGCAGATCACCGACCTTTTAACCGTCACAGAGATGCAAATGTTGATGTTCCGTCCAGTCTTCGATAAAAAAGACCGCATCCAGCGGGTGCGCGCTATCCTGATCACGCCGGAGGGCAGCCTGCTGTTCATCAAGCGGATCAAGCCAAATAAGCCGGAGCCGTACTGGGTCGCTCCGGGGGGCGGGGTTGAGAGCCACGACGAGGGGCTGTTTGATGCGCTCGACCGTGAACTGCGCGAGGAACTGGGCGTCAAGCGTTACCTGATCCTGTGTGACGCCTTTGTGCTGGAACATCACAAGGCCGGTAAGGACCTGCAGGAGCATTTCTTCGTCTGCCGCCTGCTGGATTATGATCTGACACAGCGGCACGGCCCCGAGTTTGACGATCCCTCACGCGGTCACTACATCCCCGATGAAGTGCCGCTGACCTCTGAGGCTATCCGCTCGATCAACATCAAAACGCGCGAGCTGCGCGACTGGCTGCTCGCTAATCTGCCCTTCCTGCAAGACCTCCATCTCGCTGCTTGAGCAGGGCCGCTGCCCTGTGAGACTCCGGGCAGCTAACCTGCTTTGACTTCACCGGTTCAAACCCCAGCGCACTTACCCGACGTCACTCGCCGGGATAGATCAGACCATGCGTGGCGCGAATGCCATCCATGAGGCGCATGATCGCCAGCGTTTCGTCGAGCGGCATGACGCTGCTCTCAAGGCGGCCCGCACGGATGCAATCCATGACCTCCTGCGCTTCGTGCTGATAGCCACGGCTCTCGAAGGGCAGATGCATGGGCTGCGGCGTGTCCCCGTGACGCTCCAGCGTGAGGTGATGCGGGCGGTAAGCAGGGTGCTGTACGCGGATCAGGCCGCCTTCCCCTGCAATGATCGCATCGTAGGAGACGGGCATTCGCAGCGCACAGGCGAGCTGTGCCCCGCTGCCGTTCTCATAGTTGAACTGCATCAGCGTGAGTTCGTCCGCGCCAGAAGGGCCGAACGTCATCTGGCTCTGGACTGTATCCGGCAGGCCCATGACCATCGTCGTCAGCGCGATGGGATAGATTCCCAGGTCGAGCAGCGCGCCACCGCCCAACGTCAGCTTATACAGGCGATCTTCCGGGTCGTATTCACGGTGGACGCAGAGCATGGCCTGCATGTAGCGCACCGGCCCGATGACCTGATCGGCCAGCAGTTCGCGCAGTCTGACGATCGCTGGCAAAAAGCGCGTCCACATGGCTTCCATCAGGAAGAGGTTCTTCGACCGGGCCAGCGTGATGACGTCCTCCGCCTGGCGCGCATTGATGGTGAAGGCTTTCTCGCACAGGACGTGTTTATCGTGTTCCAGGGCGAGGCGCATATGCTCGTGATGATGGCTGTGCGGGCTGCCGATGTAGATCACGTCAACGTCCGGGTCGGCGACCAGCGCTTCGTAGCTGCCGTAGCGACGGGGGATGCCGTACTGTTCACCGAAGGCGTCGGCGCTGGCCTGCGACCGTGACCCGACAGCCAGGATGTCGGCGTCAGGCAGCACCTTGAGTGACTCCACGAATACGCCGGCGATGCGCCCGGTCGAGAGGATACCCCAGCGGATTTTGTCCATCGTGCGCTCCTAATGGCGGTGTAAAATCAGGTAGTTCGATTGTGACCGATCCAGCCCACAAAGGCAAAGTCCAGTATGTCGCCTGCGCTCGAACCGTTGTTTCACTTCGCCGCATTCCCAACCCTGGAGACGGAAAGGCTGCGGCTGCGTGAGATCACGCCGGGGGACGCCCCGGCCATCTTCGCCATACGCGGTGATTACGCCGTCACCCGGCTGAATATCGGCCCGGCCTATCGATTTATGAGTGAGGCGGAGCGGCTCATCGCAGCGATTGCGGAAGCCTACCGCAATCAGACGGAGCTGCGCTGGGGCATCACCTGCAAGCCGGACGATACCGTCATCGGGATGTGCGGCTTCAACTACTGGGATCGCCATGATCGCCGGGCCAGCGTTGGCTTTGATCTGGCGCGGGCTTACTGGCGGCAGGGCATCATGCGCGAGGCGCTGCAGGTGGTGCTGCACTTTGGTTTCGTGCAGATGGGCCTCAACCGTATCGAGGCGGATTGCAGCGCGGAGAACGTCGCCTCTGCGGGGCTGCTGCAAGCCTGCGGCTTCGTGCAGGAAGGTCGCCAGCGCGAGCAGTACTACGAGGACGAAGCCTACTACGACCTGCTGCTGTTTGGTCTGCTGCGGCGCGAATGGGAAGCGCAGCGCTGAGTAATCCGGGAGAATTGCACCCATCCCGGCGTGTGTTTCGTATAATGAGGGTAGAACGTCGCGGGCGCACGCCGTGGCGCAAGCCGTCATGGTGGGCACCGTCATGGTGGGCGCTGATCAGATGGAGGTCAACAGGCGCAATGAGCAAAATCAAGAACGCATACAGTCCGCTGCCGTTGTTCGTGCTGGTTGTGGTCGGGCTGCTGCTGGGACAGTGGATGTTTGGCAGCGTCGGCGCGATGCTGGTGGCGCTGCTCGTCTGGGCGCTGACCGGTGCGATCGCCGGAGCCATCGTGCGCGGGTCGGGTTACAGCCTGCTGGGGAATATCCTGCTGGGCGTGGCAGGTGGCATCGTCGGGAATGTGCTGGTGCGCCTGCTCGGTCTGGGATTCCTGAAGGCGATCCCGCTGGTGGGTGGCCTGCTGGTGGGCGTCCTGGGGGCGCTGGTGCTGGTCTACACGGTGCGCCTGCTGTTCGACAGCAACTTCGCCCGCTGAGGCTCGCTGATGCCTGCTGATAATCCTGTGGCGAAAAACCGCCCCAGCGCGTACACTCATCCCCGTATTGGACACATGTCAATTGGGCACATGTCAAATGGATGGGGGCTATAATGGCAGCAACAGTGGATGAAATTGCAAGGTTTCTGGCGAAGGTTCCCTTATTCCGCAGCCTGCCGGAGCGTCACCTGAACCGGCTGGCGAAGCGCATCCGCGAGCGCGATTACGCCCCTGGCGAAACGATCGTGCAGCAGACGGAAGTCGGCATTGGCCTGTACATCATGGTACGCGGGCAGGCGAAGGTTATCCGCAAGCAGATCAACGGCGTCGAGCGCGAGCTGGATACTCTGGAGCGCTTCGACTTCTTCGGTGAGCTGTCGCTGCTGGATGACGCCCCGCGCACCGCGTCGATTATCGCGGTCGATGAGGTGAAGTGCCTCGTCTTGCTGAAGCTGGATTTTCTGGAAGAACTCAGCCATGAGCCGGAGATGGCCATCGAGATGCTGAAAGAGATGGCGAACCGCTTCCGGCAGATCATGTCGAAGATGTAGACGGGCGGGCCATCGCCCGGCAATTGCACGCAAATCACGAAGGAGACACCCATGCGGCGTCTATTGAGTCTGATGGTGGGCCTGGGCCTGGGGATTGGCGTTGGCTGGCTGGTGGTGACGTTGTTCTCGCCCGTATCCGGCACGCAGCTGCGCGCCAACGCTCGCGCTCACTATGAGGAGTCACTGGCTACGGCGCGCAAAGCAGCAGCGGAAAGACGCGCTGAACTTGAGGCAGAGCTGGCAGAACTGCGCGGCGAACCCCGCTAAAGCCTGATGGCCAAAGTCAAAAAGAACACGCCGCGCCGCGATCTCGCCCGCTATCCGATCCTGTGGATCGGTAGCTCTATTGGCGGCTGGCTGCTCGGCCTGACGTGGTACAACGGCCTGCCGCTGGCTGACTCGCCAGCGTGATCGGGGCGCTGGCTTTCGGCGCGGGCCCGGGTATGAGTTATACATCGAACGACGAATGGCTCAGCTTGAGCCTGGGCGGTCTGATGCAGGGCGGGTCACCGGTCTGACGATGTGGTACCTGCTCGGCCAGCGCATTGATGACGAACGCAAGCGCAAGGCACAATCCAGGGTGCAGCCCGTTAAGGCTTACGCTGCTGCGTCAGCCACCGCTCGGCCACCGTTGAACCTGTGCGCCCCGCCTGCTGCGGTTGACTTCCCCCCTGCCCATGCTATAATCGCGCCCGCATACAGGCCCGATGGGAGAACATTTGATGCTGCGTGTGCTGCGTACAATTGGACTGCTGATGGTGCTCTGGGCCGTCTCGATGGCGTCCCTGCCGCTGACGGCGCAGGAGACCAACCTGCTGCGCAACCCCGGCTTTGAGCAGGGGGCCGAGTTCGGCGGCAATTATCGCCAGATCAGCGCCAGTGTGGAAGATGGCACGATCTTCAACGCGGCCCCGGGCTGGGGCGGCTGGGTCGCGCTGTCGCCGAAGACCGAGGCCTGGATGAATGAGCCGCCCAACGCTTACCCCCACAGCGGCGGCTTCAAGCGTGAAGGCAACTTCTCACAGGACATTTCGCGCGGGTTTGGTACGTTTACGGCCAGCATTTACCAGCAGGTGCCCAACATCGCTGAGGGTACGACGCTGCGCTTCAGCGTTTGGGTCTTTCAGGAGAACGTCGGCGAGAGCGGCGCACAGACGCGCGTCGGCATCGGCAGCAACGCGGGTGGCAACCCGGTCACCGGCCAGGTTACCTGGTCACCGTGGAGCCGTGCGGTGCAGTCCTGGCAGCGCCTGACCGTCGAAGCGACCGTGCCCGCCGGTGAAGTGACCGTCTTCATCTACAGCACGCAGACTGCGCCCAACAATCCCAACGCCGTCTATTATGATGATGCGGAACTGATCGTCGTCGGTGAGGGTACGCCGGACGTCGGCGGCGGCGAGGATGCCCCTGGGACGCCGCGCCCGCCCACGGCCACCCCGCAGACATTCGCCCCATTTGTGAATCCGCAGGGCGCTGATGAGGGCGGCCGCATTGTTCACACGGTGCAATCCGGCGACACGCTGGCAGCGATCTCCGTCGCTTATGGGGTGCCCGTCAGCCAGGTTCGCGAGCTCAACAATCTGACCACCGACATTCTGCAGATCGGCCAGCAACTGCTCATCCGCGAAGGCGGCGCGGCCCCCGCTGACGACGACGATGCTGATGAAAATCCGATGGGTACGCCGGTCGCCGTCGTGCCGACGCTGGATCTGGCGTCGGAGATCGTCATCGTGCCGACGACCACGCTTGATGCACCGACGCAGTTGGAGCCGACCGAAGAACCTGCGACCGAAGAACCTACGGAAGAACCTACGGAAGAAGTCACGGAAGAAGTCACGGAAGAAGTCACCGAAGAACCTACCGAAGACATGAGCGATGAGGCCACCGAAGAAGTCACCGAGCCGACTTCGTCCGAGCCGCCGACCATTACGCCGATCCCACCCACGCCGACGGAAGCGCCGCCAGCGCCGGTCGAATCAGGCGCGACTGGCGACCCGGTCGAGCTTGAGGCAGCGGTCTGCGTGCTGATCTTCGAGGATACTGATCAGAACCGCATCCAAAGCCCTGGCGAAGCGCTGCTGCCTGATGGTGAAATCACGCTCAGCAATGCGGCCAGCGAGGTCGTCGCCACTTACACGACCACCGGCGATGAACCGCACTGCTTCGAATCGCTGGAGATGGGCAGCTATACGGCGGTCGCCGTGCCGCCGGAGGGCTACGGCCTGACGACGCCGCGCTCGCTCGTGGTCAACATTCAACCCGGTGCACGCTTCCAGATCGCGTATGGCGCGGCGCAGGGTGTGGCTGTCGCCGCCGTCCCCACCCCTGATCCGGCAGAGGAAGATGAATCGCTGCCAGTCGTCCGTACAGACCCAGACACACAAACCACACCCGACCTGGGCAGCATGGCCGGTCTGCTGGTGCTGGGGCTGGCTGGCGTTGTGCTGGTCGGTGGTGCGGTGATCGCGCTCATCGCCCGGCGGCTGTAGGCCGGGTAGTCGATCGCTGCCGGATACACTTTAGCAATCGCGGAACAGGATAGGCTCATGCGCAATCCGAGGCTCAACAAGATCGTGCTGCTGCTGTCAGTGCTGACGCTGGCGCTGCTGGCGCTGCCAGTCAGCGCGCAGCAGGGCGAAGGCCAGATTTGCGTGCGCTCCTTTGAAGATCGCAACCAGAACGGCGTCAAGGATGCGAGCGAGCCTTTTCTGACGGATGGCGTCGTCGCCAACCTGCTTAACGCGGAGGGCGTAATCATCGCGACGTCGCGCCTTGCAGAGTCGCAGCGGCGCAGTGAGGGGTTGGTGTGCTTCTCACGGCTGGCGCCAGGCCAGTACACGGTGAACGTCATCAGCGCCGATTATGTGCCGACGACGGCCAGCCAGTACACCACACAGGTCACCGAGACCAGCATCCCGCAGGTGTTTGAGTTCGGCACGGAACTGCTCGTTATCGAAGCGGCCACGCCGGAGCGCACCGCGCCGCAGGACCTCAGCGAAGTCCTCACGCCGGACCGTTTGCAGCGGCTGCTCGTCGCTGCCGGGGGCGCTGCCGTGGTCATCCTGTTCATGCTGATACTGGGCGTGCTGGTGTGGTTCCTGATCCTGCGCCCGCGCCGCCAGGAGACGCCGATCACGGGCAACCTGCCGTCTTACGCGCCGTATCGCCCGCCTACCGGGCAGATCCCGGTCGCCCCGGTTGCTTCGCCGCCGGTAACGCCGAGTACGGGTCGCTTCGAGCCGATCACGCCGCCCGGCGGGACGCCGCCTGTCCCGGATGAGCCGCGACGCGACACCTGAGAAGCCTCAAACGACGGGGCAGCACTGCTGCCTCGTACACGTCTCATCACTTCAACCTGAAAACTGATCTGTCGATTCCGCGTCAGCGCCGGGGATATCCGCCGTGTAGATGGTGATAAGCATCAGCCGGGCCAATGGCGCGAGCGTTTCCTGCACGACGGGCAGCACCAGTGGCATCTCAGCGCCGGGTGCCAGCGGGGCCACGCTCAGCCGCCTGATCGGATAGAAGTGTATCTCGTTGGCCAGCCGCTGCAGCGCCGACTGCACGAGCCGGACGCGCACGCTGCTCACGGAAGAGGGCCGCACCGTCAGGAAGACGAGCAGGGGCCGCGTCGCCGTCCAGACCCAGAAGCTGCCCAACGGCTGCCGATCGGCACGGCAGCGGCGCGCATAGGCCGAAAAAGCCGCCGGGTTACGCTGACGCAGCCGCGTCTCAACGGGGCCGAGTTCTGTGCGACCGCGTGCGTTATGCGCAAACACGATGGCATCTGCGCGGCTGAGGGTAATATCACCCTGGACGAGATTCAGAGTCATTGGCGTTCACCTGAATGCATTGCGGGAAAAGTCATAATGCGCCGGTTGGCTCAGGGTGTGGTGGCACCGAGCGCCAGAATTGCCGCCTCGATGGTGTCGTCGCTGTCGCGCTCGCTGATGAGCAGCAGGTCCTGCAGTGCGGCGTCGGCGTAGACCTCGTCGTCGCTGGCCTGCCATAACATGAAGTTGAGCAGGCCGCGCGCGCGTCGGACGGTGACATCGTCAGGCTGGAGATACAGCGCCCGATCAAAGTTGACCAGCGCCGCCGCTGCGGCATCCCCCGGGCGACCGTCCGCCAGCCCTGCATAAGCCTGCCCGCGCCGGAAGTAGAACGTGGCATCATAGCGGAACGCATCGTATGCGGCGTCGTAACCGGCCAGCGCCAGATCATAATAGCCCATTTCCAGCAGGGTATCCGCCGCCTGAAGGTGATCATCGGGGCTGCGGGGCGTGGCTGTTGGCTGACGCGCGGTTGCCGTCCGCACGACGCTGGTCGCCTCGCGTGCCTGTTCCGTGATTTGCAGGACGCTCGGCGTGCCGCGTGCCGCGCTGACGCGCTGGCCGCCACCGCTGAGGGCCGCGCCGAGCAGGCTGCTGACGACCCACGCGCCAAACAGCACCATCAGGATCAGGCCGGCCAGGGCGAACCAGGGCAGGCTATCGCCGGTGGGCTGGCGCGGTGGTGCCGTGGTGCGGCTGGTGCTGTAGCCGGGGGCACCGCGCCCGGTGCGGCGATCGTAGTCTTCGTCGGCGTAGGCCCCGGTGTAGACGTTATCCGCACGACCGGAGCGCTGCCGATCGTATTCGTCACGGCGGGTTGGGTCGCTGAGGATGGCGTAGGCTTCGTTGATGCGCTGCGTCTGTTTGTGCGCCTCGCTGATGCGTCGTTCCAGGGCGTGCAAACCCGCCTGATCGCCGGATTGCTGCAGGCGCGCACGCTCCGCGGCGAAGCGATCGGGGTGATGCTGGCGTATTTTATCGCGGTAGGCGCGCTTGATGGCATCACGATCGGCCATCGGGCGCACGCCCAGGATGTGATAATAGTCCGGCTGGGCCATGAGCACTCAACGACATGAGGACAGCAGATTGGCACCAAGTGTACCACGAGCGGGCCGCTGACGTGCAGGGCGCATGCGCGAACTGTCAGGCAGGTTGTAATACCAGCACAGCGCTGCTCGCTGATGTCAGCCCGCTGATGTCAGGCCCTCGCTGGCTCCAGGGTGGCGGCGATTTCTGTCGCCCAGTCTTCGATGGTGTCCCAGCAGCGATAGTCGCCCATGGGGGCGCGCATCACCTTGAGGATCATGCGCTCCGCCAGATTGATGCGATCGACATCCAGCGTCCCGTGGAACAGCACCACATCCCGTGGGTGAATCGCGCTGATGGCATCGCGCAGCGCCTCCGGGAAGATGAAGCCATTGAGCATTTCGCTGGGGTCGCCTTCGCCCGTCGGCCCGCTGGAGAATAACCAGGTCGGGCGGTCTGCGAGTGCTTCGGCGTGGGTTTTGATGAAGTTCACCGCCGGTTTGAGCCACTGGCCGTGGTAGACGGCGCTGCCCAGGATGACGGCATTGTACGGGGTGGGGTCTTCGACCTGCTCGACTGGCAGCACGACGACGTTGAGATGGTGACGGCGCAGGACGTGAGCGATGACTTCCGCAATGCCACACGTCGCCCCATAGCGGCTGGCGTACATAACGAGTACCCGCTGCATGTCTTCCCCCTGAAAAAACTAAACCTTATTTTTAGTTAATCGCGGCGATGATGCCCGCTGATTCTATTGTGACATAGGACGTGCGCGGTGGCAGGTGTCAGACGTCATGCTTTGATGTCAGGCGCAAAGGGTGCAGACAGGCCGATCAGCGGTGGCAAAAAGCCGTAAAAACCACCGCAGGCGGCGCTGGCTTCTTGCAAGGATGGTCTATAATGGAGGCACAGTGCGCATAACCCGCCCCCAAACAGGCACAGGCAAACCCAATATGGCCGAGACCCTCAAGCTGTCTGATATTTTCATCTCGTACTCGCGCAAGGATAAAGCCTTTGTGCAGCAGTTGGCCCAGGCGCTGGCCGCAGAGGGGCAGGATGTCTGGATCGATTGGGAAGACATCCCACCGACCGCCAACTGGTGGAACGAAATCCAGGCCGGCATCGCCGGGGCGGATAACTTCATCTTCGTCATCAGCCCGGATAGCGCCCAATCGGAAGTCTGCCGCCGCGAGACGGATTTTGCCGTTGACAGCGGCAAGCGGTTGGTGCCGCTGCTGCACCGCGACGTCCTCGATCCACAGCAGGCGGCGCTGCTGCATCCGAACATCCACAGCCACAACTGGATCTTCTTCCGCGAGAGCGACGACTTCCAGGGCGCGCTGGAGACGCTCAAGAACGCGCTGACCACGGATCTGAGGCACGTGCAGGGCCATACGCGGCTGCTGGTCAAAGCCCGCGAGTGGGAATCGCGCAGCCGGGATAACAGCTCGCTGTTACAGGGCAGCGAGATCGACGAGGCGGAGCAGTGGCTGGCACAGAGCGCAGGCAAAAAACCCGCGCCGACTGAGCTGCATCAGGCGTTCATCTACGCCAGCCGACAGGCGCGCTCGCGTCGCCAGCGTAATCTGCTGGCGACATCGCTGGTTGCTCTGGCGGTGACGGCGGTGCTGCTAGTCTTCGCCGTCGTGCAGTCGATCAACCTGGAAGAGACAAATCAGCAGTTGGCCGTCGAGCGCGACATCAGCGAGGGGAACCTGCAGCAGGCCCGCAACACGCAGTCGCTCTTCCTGACGACCCTCTCCGACAACGAGCGTGAGAGCGGCAACGGTCAGACGGCGCTGCTGCTCGCCCTGGAATCGCTGCGCTATCTGAGCGAAGGCGTCTACCACGTACAGAGCTATACCGCGCTCACCGAGGCCATGCTGCACCCGGTTAATGAGATTGCGCGGCTGAGCACCGACGACAGCCAGACGGAACTCATCGGCTGGAATCCGCAGCAGACGATCCTGCTCACGGCCAGCGATGACGGCAGTGCGCGGCTGTGGTCGGCGAGCGGGGCGCTGCTGGCGACGCTGCCACACGGCACCGAAGGCACAATCCCACAGGCGCAGTGGAGCGAGAACGGCGGCTGGCTGGCGACCTGGGACGCGGACCGGCTTATCGTCTGGCGCAGTGACGGCGGCGAGATCGCCCGCATGCCACACGACGGTGACCAGATCGAGCGCGTGCTGTGGCGCGGCGACGCGCAGCGGTTGTTCACTGCTGCCCGTGAAGCCGATACAGACGCCTTCGTGCTGCGGTTGTGGGGCATCGATGGCAGCCTGCTGGCGGAGCGTACCATCAGCGCGGCGCTGCTGCCTGATACCGTCTTCAACCCCAGTTGGTCGCGCCTGATCGTTGCCGACCGGGATGGCTTCACCGTTTACGATGACCAGTTGATGCCGTTGCAGGCACAGGCCGGTCAGATTGGGCCTGATCCTGTCTGGAACAGCACGGGCGACCGCTTCATCACTGCGCCCTCGCTGGAGCGCCTGCCCGCGCTGTGGACGGCGGACGGCGTCCTGCTGGCGGAACTGGAAGAGGAGACCGGGCAGGGCATCGCGTGGAACGCGAACGAAAGTCATGTGATCGCCTGGGGGCCGGATGGCGCTCAGGTCTGGACGCGGGACGGCCGGGTGCTCATTACAGAAGGGTTCGATCCGGTCGCTCACGCTTTCTGGCTGCCGGATAACCCCAACCGTTACGCCCGCGTCATCCCGGAGGACCCGCGCTGCCCGCTGGGCGATGTCTGCCGCTACCGCCTCTCCGTGACGACGCTCGACGGTCTGAATCAGGTCGCCAGCTTCACCTATGAGAGTGAACTCGGGTCGCGCAGCATCAGCCTTAACCCGAATAATGATCTGCTGATCGTCAATGCCTGCGAAGCGCTGGAAGTCTGGTCACTGGTTGGTCAGGGCAGCCAGCTCGCACAGATCGCCATACCAGAAGATCAGGTTTCCACCTGTGAGGGCGTCTGGAACAGTGCGGGCAACTACTTTCTGACGCAGTGGGGCGGCAATGTCGGCCTGTGGCGCGGTACCGGTGCGCCGATCGCCACGCTGGAACACGAATTCCCGGCGGCGGAAGCCGAATGGCGTGCAGATAGTCGCCTGATTGCTGTCTCGTCCCCGGCGGGCGAAGTGCAGCTTTGGGATACACGGGCGACGCCGATCCTCAACTTCTATTATGGCGGGACAAGCCCTTTCGTCATTGATGACGCGCGCGCCCGGCTGGCGGTCGCCGCGCCGGATGGCGCTGTCTACCTGTGGCGTCTGAACGACCCGCCGCCGCAGCGCCTCGACCTGACGCGCTGGGATGGCCTCGTCTGGAATGACGATGAAAGCCGCGTGCTGACCTGGCTCGATGACAGCCTGTTCGTGTGGGATGCTGAGGGTACTCTGCTGGCCAACCGTGACGAAGGCGTTCCCGTGACGTCGGCTCACTTCAGTGATGATGGCCAGCGCGCACTGATCGTCGCAAATATGGCCGCCGATTGCGTTGGCGAGTGCGTCTATCGGGCGCGCGTCTGGGATTTCGCCAGTAATACGACGCCGGTCACCCTGACGCATGATACGCAGTTGGCGGAAGCCATCTGGAACAGGGACGAGACGCGCATCATCCTTGAGACAGCGCCCCGCCCCAACTGCCGCAACATCTGCACGACGAACGTTTTCATCTACACGGCGGACGGTGTGCTGCTCACGGAGGAGTCGCTCTCCAACACGGACAGCGTGGACGCGCAGATCTATGCGGGCCGCTACATCATGACGAACGCCCGCAATAACATCAGCAAGATTTACGACATGGACGGTCAGATCCTGGCTGAGGTGCTGGTCAACGCGCCGCTGCGGATGCTGCTGCTCTCCGCAGACGGGCAGCGGGCGGTCACGGTAACGCAGAGCGCACGCGCTCAGGTGCAGTTATGGGATACTGACCCGCAGGGCTGGCGCGTTCTGGCTGATCTCAGCGACGTGCCCGACACGCTCACCGGCAGCAATGTCCAGCTCAGCCCGGATGAGACCCGCGTGCTGACGGTCGCCAGTGCGCCGCGCAACTGCGACCCCTGCGACAGCGCCGTCTTCGTCTGGGACCTGACGACAGGTGAGGCGCGCCTGCAGCTCGACCATGATCAGCGTATCAGCAGCGCCGCGTACAGCCCGGATGGGTCGCGCATCCTCAGCACCACCGACGGCGGGTCGCTCATCCTGTGGGACGCCGAGAGCGGCGAGCAGCAGAGCGTCATCCCGCATGATGGCGCGATCAGCGATGCTTTCTGGTCGCCGACGAGCGAACGCGCAGTGGCCATCGTGGACGCTGAACGGCTGACCGTCTGGGAGAGCAGCGGCACGGAGGCTTTCAGCATTGATCTGGAAGAACGCATCATCGATGCGGCCTTCAGCCCGGATGGCGCACACATCGCCATCTGGACGTGGGACAAGAACGTCTATGTGTATACGGTACAGGGGGCGTTGGCGTCCGTCCTCACGCATGATGCGCTGGCCGACGCTGTCTGGGCCGCTGATGATGTGCTGTTCACCCTGGAGCGTGACAGCGGCACGCTGCGCCTGTGGTCGCTCGCGGGGGAGGAACTGGCGCTGATGGCCCACACGCGACCGCCGACTGCCTTCCGCCTGAGTGATGACGGCCTGCACGCGATCACGCGCAGTGAAGACGCCGGCCAGCGCTGGATCGTCAATATTCCGCGCCTGATTACGGCCGCACGCGATCAGGTGACGCGCAACCTCAGCCCTGCGGAGCGCGATCGCTTCTTCCTGCCGCCGGTCGATGATGCGTGGCCGCTGATGGACATGTAAACGGCGGCATCTGATCGGTTGCAAAACGATGTGTTGTACAATGAATACTGAGACAGAGCGTCAGTCCGCGTGCGGTCGGGGACGATCCAGCTTCTCGCCCCCCTCCCCCTGCTGGCCTGTTTAACCCCCCGCCCGCAAGTCGAAGAGGAAACATATCCTTATGGAACTGATTATTCTCATCTTTCTGGGTATGCTGCTGCCGGTCATTGCGATTGACTGGTTTCTGAAGCGCATCAATGGTGGTGAATCGACATCGATCTGGCGTCTGCCCAGCCTGTATGGTCAGCGCAACTGGGAGCGTCTGAACGAAATGCAGCCCGGTGAGAGCGAAAAAGTCATCGCTGAACAGCGCGCGGCGCGTCAGGCCGCTGAGAATATGCCGCCGAAACTTGAAGAAGAACCCTATGTCGATAAGGTCGCGGAACTCGGGCATCAGCTCTGGCTGAAGTATCAGGCGGAGGAGCGCCCCAACGCGGCGCAGACCGACGCCGCAGGTGAGGAAGCACTGCGCGAGGAAGCACTGCGCGAGGAAGCACTGCGTCAGGCTGCCGAGCAACACCACGACCGCCGTTAACCTTCTGCGCTGCTTAAATCGTGTACAATAGCCCCGTAGACCGCTTCGGAGGACCACCATAGGGGGCTTGTCATGAAAGCACTGCGCCATCTACTGGCCGCCGTTTTTGTCGCCGCTGCCGCCTTTACGGCGCTCACTGTGCCGGCCCACGCGCAATCCAACTGGACCGCCTGGTTCTACAGCCCGACTGATGGTGTTGTCTGGCACGTCTCCAGCGAGGGGGCGCTGCTGAACAACTACGTCCTGCCGACGCTGATGGGCCATGATCGCTACTCGCGTACCATCACGCTATCACCTGATGGCGGTCGCATGGCGTATGCCGTCTACAGCACGGATATGCGCACGACACAACTGCTGGTCACCGACGCCAACAGCGGTGAGATCATCGCCACCTGGACGCCGCCGCATACCGTCATTGGTGATAGCTTTGACCTGGGCGGCGTGGTCTTTAACCGGATGGGCACCGCCCTGGCCTATGGCTATCTGGCGGAGCCGGAAGGCTGGCACCTGATCGACCTGAGCGTTGATACCGCCACCGTCCTCTTTGATATTTCCAGCGGCGACGCGCCCGCGCTCAGCCTGGGGCTGAGTGAGCGGGATTATTCTGTGCCGGTGCCGCAGTTTTACGGCAGCGCTGAGGTGCTGTTTACGGTTGTCGCCTATGGGACGGAGGGCCAGTTGGTCTATCCGAGCTATCGCTGGAGCCTGCTGACCGAAAGCCTGGCCTCGACGACGGCCTATCCCAGCCTTAACGCCGATACGCGCCTGCTCAACGGTGAAGCGGTGATGGCCGGCTATGACGAACGTCTGCCTGATCGGCTGGATATGCTGATGTTCCCGTCGCAGAACAACGCCGTCATGGTGTATGACCCGGCGGCGCTGGGCATCTTCCCGGTGATCGCCAACGAAGCGTGGAGCTTCCGCAGTGCGCATTTCATCCAGGGCGGCGAGCGCATCATCGCCCCGGCTGAACTGCTGGACGATGGGACGCGGCTGTATCCAGTGGTCGAGCGCACCGGCGAGATCGCTGGCTATGCGCCGGTCTTCCTGCCGGGGAACTTCGGCTTCGCGGGGATACAGGATGGCTTCGTCTACTTCAGTCAGGAGACGCCTGCGCCCGAGTTCACCCTGTTTGAAGTCAATACGCGCACGGCCATCGACAGCGGGCGGCGCGTCTGGACGGGCAGCAGCCCCAACTTCGTCGAGCTGGTGTGGGTCGGCCCTGTCTCTGATCAGGAGGCTTTAGCTGTCGGCCCGTGGGTCACCCTCGCGCCGCCGATTTCGGCGGGGTCGGCCAGTATCGCGCCGGAGGCCGTGACGACGCCGGGGGCCGTCCCGGGTGAGCTGCGCATTGGCGGGCGGGCGATCATCAACACCACCGAGGGCGACCGCCTGAACATGCGCAGTGGTCCGGGCATTGGCTTTGACCGGGTGGCGCGGGTGGCCAACGGCACCGCCGTGACCGTCCTTGAGGGGCCGCGCTCCGCCGATGGTTTCATCTGGTGGCGCATTGAGCTGGCCGATGGCACGTCTGGCTGGGTGGTACAATCCGCTGATAACGTACGTACATTGCTGCCGCAGGGCTAGGCTCACATTGCATCATGACCAATCCTACACGACACATCACGACGCACCCCACCGGCTTGTGTCGTTATCTACAGCATGAGAACAACGTCCATCACTTTCTCGTCACCCAGTCGAGCGCGCCTGCCGTTGATGCGCTGTTCGAGATGATGAGCCAGGTTTATAACGCCCATATCACTGCAAATGCGCCGCTGGTGCGCGTTATGCTCGATGTGCGCGTTTCCGGGAGCCTGCCCCCGGCCTATACCATCATCAAACTGCGGCAGTGGCTGATCAAGCATCCGGCGGAGTATAAGACCTGTGTCGCCATCGTGTACGGCGAGGATTGGCGGCTGCATACCGCACGGGCTCTTATTACCATGCTGCGCCTGACGCACGAGGAATTTCGCTTCTTCGGCGCGGCGGAGTATGACTGCGCGCTGGAATGGCTGCGCGATAGCCGGAGCGTACCGCGTTAAGCACGTGCTGTATCAACCCACGTGAGGCAGGTCACGGGCGAGGCGGCGCAGCAGACGCTGCACAGTCATCAGCAGCGGCCCACGCTGATCGTAGCCCTGCTCGCCATACTGGCTGAAACCCAGATAAACCTGTCTGCGACAGCGGCGCAGCAGCCCCATCACCAGCGCATACAGCGCATCCTGATTGACGCTGTGCTCATCCTCCTCGGTCCAGATTGCGCCCTGCTGCCACTGTCGGCTGAGGACGTAGGGCTGCGTCAGCGGCTGGTAGACGCGCTGCCCCCAGCCCGGGCTGCCGATATCCAGCCAGAACTGCACATCGACCGGACGATTGTTCATCAGGAAGGTGTAAGCGGGTAGCAGTTGCACGCCATCGCGCCGGTCGAATTCCCAATCGCGCAGGTAGACATCGCCGAAGATGCCTTCGTCAATCAGCGCCACGTATTCCGGGGCGGCGTCGCGCTGCGGCTCGATCTCGTTGAGCATCTGCCGGAACTGCCGGGCGGAATCGACCAGGTTGGCGGCGACCGTGGCGGCATCCGTGCGCTTGTGGAAGCCAAAGCCTGGCTGTGACAGCACCTCCCCGAACAGGCGGCTGAAGAACGCATCCAGCGGGATTGGCTCCTCGGTGGATTTATAATCGTGCAGCCACTGGACCAGCCGACCGTATGGCTCGCCCAGTGCGAAGGTAATGCGCGCCTGGGTGTTCACGTCGCGGATCGTCTCGAAGCGGTGCAGCAGGCCGTCACGGTAGAGCATCTCAGTCAGCAGGCGCGCCCGCACCAGATCAAGGCCCTCAATGGCGAAGGTCAGCGCGGCGGTGACGTCAAAGGCAGGCGGCAGGCGATCCCACAGCGGATGCGCCAGCCGCGCCAGCGTCAGCAGGCAGCGGGCGGCGGGTTCGTCACGCAGGGCGCGTGATGGCCGGTGTGAGCGATGCGCGATGCCAGCGGCGTCCAGTCGGCTCTGCAGGGCGTAGCGCATGGAATCGGGCAGGTAGGCCGCCAGCACGACAATCTCCGATGGCGTGACGCCCTCATCATCGATCAGCCGTTTGATCTCAGCCACCGCCCAATCGATCATCTGATGGTGGAAGCGCGTATCGGTGTCGCTATCTGGCACGACGAAGGCGGCACGCGGATCGCTGTTTTTGGGCAGTTGGGCATCGCCTGCGCGGTTGAGCGTACGCGCCAGCTCGACCTGCAGGCCCTCGACATCAGCGGACATGACACGGTGGTTATCCAGTGTGATATGGACATCGCAAAGGTCGCGCAGCGTACGCGCTGAGGTTGGGTCCGCACCCAGGAAGCGCCGGTAACCCCCATCGTCATCGTAGATGAGCACGGCGGAATCGCACGCCATGACCCACTCGCGCAGCAGATCATGGGTGACGGGCGTGTCTTCCTCGATGTTATCGACGATCAGGTGGCGTACCTGCCGCGTCAGGTAGCGGCGCGGCGCGTCCATGTGCCACAGGCGCTGCGTGAACAGCTCCACCTGGAGCGAAAAATCGAGCAGGTTCGTCCTGAGGCACTGCTGCCGAAACAGATCAGCGGCGGCCTGGGCGTCCGCATAGATGGCGATCTTTTCGGTGCGTTTACCGCCATCCGGCGGCAGGGCACTGACCAGTCGCTCCGTAATCTGCTGATAGGGGAAATCCACGACGGCGGCTTTGTTGAGGTTATCGACGATCTGGGTATAGAGGCGGCTGCGGTCGATGTGTACGCTGTTGAAGTAGTCGCGCTCCTCAATGGCCGGGCCGATGAAACGCCGCATGGTGTACTGCACCATCTCCAGGGTCAGGAAGTGGGGGCGTTCATACGGGTTGGCGACGCCGCTCTCCTCAGCGACCAGCGGCCAGAACAGATCGACCAGTTCAAAGGCCAGACGGCCCAGAGTCGACGTGCGAATGTTACTGCCGGTCTTCAGGCGGGAGCGGCGCAGCGCCTCTCGGTAAGGGATGGCGAGCGCCGCCTGCGGCACCAGCACCATGATCTGCTCCGCCGGGACGCCCTCGCGGATGAGTTCCTTGATGCGCTCGATGGCGGCGGTCGTCTTGCCGGTCCCGGCGACGCCATCGAGGTAGATGCGCCGGTCGAGATTTTCTTTTGCCACGGCCTGTTGGCTCTTGAGAAGGCGCATGGGCAGGTCTCCCGTCTGCGTGCGTCCGATGATCTATTGTACGCAATCCAGGCGCACGCTGTTGTGGCGTGCTGACGCTGGCGTGCTGACGCTGTGCGCTAGCGCACTTCGATCTGGCTGCCGTTGGTGGTCTTCTCGATGATGACGTGTACCGGGAAGGCATCGCGCAGGTCATCGATGTGAGTGATGACCAGGATCAGGTCGAAGTCGTCCTGAATGGCGGTGATCGCCTCGACCAGGCGGTTACGCCCATCGTCGTCCTGCGTGCCGAAGCCCTCATCAATGAACAGTGTGCGCAGATGTGCCCCGGCCCGGCGCGCCAGCATTTTGCTCAGTGCGACGCGGATGGCGAAATCAATGCGGAACGCCTCGCCGCCGCTGTAGAGTTCATAGGGGCGCGTGCCCAGCTCGTCGGCGATTTCTATGTCGAGCGTGTCGCGCTCGCTGCCGTCGCGGTTTTCGCCGCGTGTATCGAAGCGCAGGTGCATCCGGCCCTGCGTCATGCGCGCCAGCAGTTCGTTAGCGGCGGCTTCCAGCTCCGGGATGGCGGCTTCCATCATCATGGTCGGGATGCCATTTTTGCCGAAGGCGTAGCGCAGCTCCTTGTAAAGTTCGAGCTGCTCGTTCGTCTCTGCGAGCTTCTGGCTGAGCAGGTCGCGGCGTGTGCGACGATCGGCCAGGGCTTTGAATTTCTGCTCAATGGCGATCAGGCGCTCGTTAGCGCTGTTGAACAGGTTGCGCTGTTTGAGCACTTCCTGATAGCGTTGTGCCTTGTCGATGGACTGGGCCTGCAGCGTCGCCAGGGCGTCGGCGAGTTCGTCGAGGGCGGTTTGCGCCTGAGTGATATTGGCCTGTACGCGCTCGCGGGCCTTGTTTGACTGATCAAGCGCCGCCTGCAGGCTGGGCAGCAACTGCTGGGCGGTCTTAAGATGGCTGTGTTTCTCTTCGTAGCTGCTGAACGTCTCGGCCTGGCTGCTGATGCTGTCGTGCGTGGCGCGATCATAGCCGATCGCCTCGCGCTCACCGTCCAGGGTGGCCAGCTGCGTCCGCAGCTCCTGACCATAGGCTTCTGTTTCGAGGGTGTTCAGCAGGGCCTTGCGTTCGGCTTCGGCCTCGGCCATGCGCTGACGGGCTTCCTGCGCGCTGCTGGCCTGCTGCTGCAACTGCCCGACGCGCTGGCGCAGTCGCGGTAGTTCTGCCAGTTGTTCGCCCAGGCGCTTCCACTCTGTATCAATCTGCGGCAGTTCGCTTTCGATATCGCCGATGCGCTGATTGGCAGCGCGGTAGGATTCGCGCTTGTCGTCGCGCTCGATGGTGAGTTCGTTGAGCACCTGCTCGCGGTGGGTTTCGTCCAGCGTCTGACCGCACAGGGGACAGGTGCCGCTGGCGTCATTCTGCAGCCGGTCCAGACGTTCATTGAGCTTGAGTCCTTCGGCCTTGAGCGTGTCAAGCTGTTTACGGGCCGCGTCACGCTCCGCCCTGAGCGTTTTGCTCTGTGCGTTGAGGTCGTCGCGCTGGACCTCGACCGCTTCCAGCTGGCTGATCTCCGCCTGGACGCGGGCCAGTTCGCCGGCGTCTTCGCCGCTGATCTGGCGCTGGAGTTCGTTGATCTGGCTGGTGAGGCCGCTGCACTGGCTCTCGAGATCGGCGCGTTTGCGGTCGAGATCGGCTTTTAGCTGGTTGTAGCGCGCATTGATGTCATCGAGGCGGCGCAGCTTCTCGCTGAGCGCGGCGTCCTGCTGACGGGCGTCACGCAGGGCGGCGTAACCGGCTTCGATGGCGTCGGCTTCTTCGGTAATGGCCCGACACTCCGCGATTTTCTGCTGATTATCGAGGATGCTGCGCTCGACGTCTGCGAGCTGGTCGCTGTACTGCTTCAGGTTGTTGCGGTGCGCGGCCTGATTATCGAGTGCGGCCTGTAGCCGCTCCTCGACGCCGCTCAGTTCGTCGTGGTGGGCTTCAGCCGCTTTGAGGTCGGCTTCGGCGGCTTCATAGGCGATCTGAGCCTGTTTGCGCTCTGCGTGTAACTGTGGCTCCTGGCGCAGCTCGATGTCGATCTCCTGAATCCCGCCTTCGTACAGGGCGCGCGTCTCGTTGAGCTGACGCTGGCGCGCCTTGACGCGCTCTTCATAGCGTTGCCACTGGTCCAGGCCGAGGATTCTGCCGAGCATCTCTTTGCGGCGAGCGGGCGTCTTGACGGTGAAGGCATCCGCTTTGCCCTGCTGCAGGAAAGCGCTGTGGATGAAGGTCTCGTAATCCAGGCGCAGGATTTCGTTGATTTTTTCCTGCGTCTCGCGGACGCCGCCCGGGTTAATCAGGTGGGGGGCTTCATCGCTGGGGATGGTGAAAAGTTGCAGGCGCGTCTGGCCGCGACGTCCGGCGCTGCGCTGGCGATAGACGCGATAGTGTACGCCCTCCTGCTCGAAATCGAGCTGGATGGACATTTCGCCCTGGCCCAGATGGATGAGGTCATCATCGAGTTTGCCCCTGGCGCGGCCCCACAGGCCCCAGGTGATCGCATCCAGCAGGGACGACTTGCCCGCGCCGTTCTGACCGGTCAGGCAGGCCAGGTGGATGCCGTCGAAGATCAGCGGGTTGGGGCTGCGATAAGGCAGGAAATTCTTGAGTTCCAGACGAATCGGGATCATAAGCTGTGTGGTCGGTGGTCCTATTGACTGAGTGTGCCCAGCATCTGACGCAGTGCGCCCTTGTAATCGCTGTCGAGATCATAGCGCGGGCTGCGCCGGATGGCGTCGGGCGGTTCGGCGGCGTCTACCTGGGCGATGACGATGGGCTTGCGCTGTGATCTGAAGAACTCCCAGGCGGTTGTTACCTGTGGGTCCGTCAGGGCAGCGGATGAGAGCAGCAGCACCATGCGCGCACAGTCTTTGAGGGCGGGATGCACCCCGCTCGACCAGTTGACGCTCGCGCCGTCGTGATCGTGCAGCCAGATAGCCAGGCCGCTCTTCTCCAGGTCGGCGGCGAGTCGCTGGGCGGCGGCTTCGTCATCGGGCGCGTAGTTGATGTAGACGGTATCGCGGGCGAGCTTGGGGCGCTTGCGGCCTTCGCTCTCACCACTGAGGGTGACCGCGTCCGGGCGATCCTTGCCTTTGTGCAGGTCCGTCTTGCCCATGCGGAAGACCACGCCGCCGCAGATCGGGCAGGTGCCGCGTGTGGCGGGCTGGCCGCGCTTCGTCCACACCGGGACGATGGACTCCATTTCGACGCTTTCCCGGCAGTGGAAGCAGTAGCCCTCGATGAATTCTTCGTGATCGTCGTCGTAATACTCGGTCTGATCGTTCATCGTCCACCCTCGTTCGTAAGACGCCAGCGCTATTATACACGAGGGCGGCGGTCTGGGCGTGGTCAGATGCGAAGTCACCTTAACGCCGTATGCGGCCGCAAACTGGCTATACTTATAGAGAGCGCAATGGGGACTTTGCGATATAATCTGCGACAGGCGCGATCTGCAACGCGCATGTCGTCACGACTTCTCCCCTGAATACGTTACAATGGCGCTGTATGCAAGGCATATGCAAAGCGTGGCCGCTAGACTAAAACCTGTCTCCTGATGTGGAGGCCGCAGCGGCAGACGCCGTTCGCGACGATTGCCGTTCGCGTCCGTGTACGTTGATCAGCCCGGATATCCGGCCACGCCAACCGTGCAGGACAATCTCAGGTTAGCGATTATGATCAATCAAGGATACATCCCACCCACGAAGTCCGATCCCATCGTACTGCCGCCGGCATTACTGCGTGCGGCAGGCTGTGTGCTGCTGTGGCTGGATCATCGCGGAGAGATCGTGCGCAGCAGCCCCCAGGGAGGTCTCTTCCTGGCGGATGAAGCGCTGGACGGTCAGGCGCTGACTGCGCTGGTCATGCCCGGCTGGCACACGCCGATACAGGCTCGGCTGCTGCTGGGCATGGCGGAGCCGCAGCCGCTCAATCTGGTGTGCCAGCTACGACTGCCATCAGGACGCCATCCCTGGGTGACGCTGACGCTGATGCCGCTGGATGATCTTGCGGACGGGCCGCGCTTCCTGGTTATGCTGCAGGATGGCAGCGCGCATCGTACAGAACTCGAACTGCCGCACGATGCGGATACCCGCTACCGCGATCTGTTCCGCGCCACCTTCGACGCGATCGCCGTCGAGCGCGATAATCGCGTGCTGGATATTAACCCGGCCTTTGAGAAGCTTTTTGGCACCACCCGGGCGGAAGCTGTGGGCATGGCGCAGTTGCACTACATCGCCCCGGACCAGCACTTCAGCGTGCGGCAGCATCTGCAGGCTCATCCTGAGACGCCGCTGGAGACGACCGCCATCGATAAGGACGGCCAGCCCTTCCCGGTCGAGGTGTTGGGCAAGGTCATCGACTATCAGGGCACGCAGGTCATTTACGTCACCGTGCGCGACCTGCGCGAGCAGAAAGCCGCCGCACGGGCGATTCATCAGCGTGAGCAGATGTACCGCTCCCTGGCGCGCAATCTGCCGAATTCCGCCGTCTTCCTGTTCGATTGGGAACTGACGCTGCACATCGCGGAGGGGCCGGTCCTGAATATGGTGCCGGGGGCCTTCGGCGGGCGTGATAATGAAGATCAGCCGCTGCCGGATACCACGCCGGAGCATCAGCGACTGCGCGAGGCGCTGCGGGTCGTCTTTGATGGGCAGGCCGTGCAGGACGAGTACGATCTGGAAGGCCGCATCTTCCGTGTCCATGCCGTGCCACTGTTCGAATACGACGACGCGGGCGATATCCGCATGGGCATGGCACTGGCGCAGGACGTGACCGAGCAGCGTCTGGCCGCGGAACAGCTTATCAGCAGCGAACGTCGTAACTGGGCGCTGCTATCGGCGCTGCCGGATACGCTCTATGTGCTGCGCAGCGACGGCGTCTTCACGGCGTATCACACGCTGGATGAGACGCGCAGCCTGGCTGGTCGCACCCACGACCTGATCGGCAGCCACATCAAGGATGTTGATCTGCCGGCATCGGTCGTCAATGAAATCCTGATGTATCTCGAACTCGTGCTGGAGACGCGCACGCCGCAGGCCTTCCAGTACAGCCTGGAGGCCGACGACGAGACGACGCACTTCGATGCGCGTATGGTCGCCGTCAACGACGATGAGGTGCTGGCCCTGGTGCGCGACATCACGCCGCTCAAGCGCATTCAGGATGAACTCTCAGCACATGTGGAACATCTGACGATTCTGCGCCAGATCGACTCCGAACTGAGCGATTACCTCAGCGTCGATTACGTCGTGCAGTTGGGCCTGGATGCGGCCATGCGCCTCAGTGGGGCGACATCTGGCTTCGTGGTCCTGGTCAATGACGCTGACGCCGATACGCCAGAGCTGTTTACGATCGGCGCGTATGACGAGGACAACCTGCGCCGCCAGATGCGCCAGCCAGATAATCTGGTCATGCAGGCCAGCCGCGATCACATCTCGCTGATGCAGGTCAACCTGCCCGAGACGCGCGCTGTCCGGCCTTTCCTGGATGACACCGTCGCGCAGATCGCCCTGCCGCTGATTTCGCAGACACGCGGCGACTTCCTGGGTGTCGTCAACCTGGAGACGCGCTACCAGGGCCGCTTCAACGAGGATAACTTCGCCTTCCTGCGGCTGATCACGGGGCGTCTCGTCTCCACCCTGGAGAATGCGCGCCTGTATCGCCGCATTCAGGAGCAGCTCGCGGAGCTGAAGCAGCTCTACGATGCCGTCAGCAACCTCGAACAGCTCAAGACGGATATGATCCGCATCGCCAGCCATGACCTCAAGAACCCACTGGGCGGGCTGATGGGCTATCAGGAGATGCTGCGCTCGGAGATCGCCAGCCACTTGAACGACAAGCAGCTCATCTATCTGCGCAGCATGGAAGAAGCCGCCCAGCAGATGCAGCGCATCGTCACCGGCATTCTGTCGCTGGAGCGTATCGAGCAGATGGCGCAGGAAGCCACCTCACGCGTGTTTGATCTGGCGGAGCTGACGCGCAAGACCGCCCGCGAGCAGTTGCCGCACGCTCAACTGAAAGAGCTGGATTATCAGCTCAATGTGGAACCCGGCGCACTGTACATTAAGGGCGATCCGCTGCAGATACATGAGGCGCTGGCCAATCTGATCAGCAACGCGATCAAATACACGCCCGCCCAGGGTACGGTATCCGTGCATCTGGATGGCAATGGCGAGCAGATCAGCTTCCGCGTGGTGGATACAGGCTACGGCGTACCCGAGGCGCAGCAGAAGCGGTTGTTCCAGCCGTTCTTCCGGGCGAAATCGGAAAAGACCAAGAAAATTGAAGGCACCGGCCTGGGGCTGCATCTCGTCAAGAACATCGTCGAGCGGCACGGCGGCAAGATGACCTTCCAGAGTGTCGAAGGCGAGGGGAGCATGTTCGGGTTCTGGCTGCCGCAGGCGGATACGCCCACGAGCCGACCAATGGACCTGGACGTGATGCGCTCTATGATGGTCGGCTGATATGATGGTCGGCTGAGCGGACGGCAGTCTACTGCCCGTATTCGGCCAGCCAGTCGAGCATCAGCGGCACCAGCGTGCGATGCTCGGTGCGCAGCAGGTCCATACCGTGCAGGTTGCCCGACAAACTGAACGCCTCGACCGTCTCCGGTGCGATCTCCATGATCTGCGGCATGCCCAGCGCAGGCCAGCGGTCGCGTTCCGCGTAGATCATCAGTGCACGACGGTCAGCGAGGTCCTGCAGCGCCGTCTCAATGCTGACGCGGTAATAAGCCAGCCCCGGCGAGAGCGCGATCACGGTCGCACAATCCGCAGCGGCGGCGCAGCCGCGCACAGCCAGTGTGCTGCCCATGCTGCTGCCAATGATCGACACCGGCGCACTGACGCCCGCCGCCTCGCGCAGCCAGGTTAGCCAAAGCCCGACATCATCCGTCGCCGCGTACCAATCGATGGCCCCGCGCGAAGCGCCCATACCACGCACATCAGGATTGAGGACGTTGTAGCCCGCGCCCAGCAGCAGGCCGATCAGCGGCTGCCAGCTCGTGCGATGGGTGTAGAGCTGATGCTGCAGCAGCACGGTCGGCTGTTTGGGGTCCAGCAGGTACCAGTCCGCGACCAGGGTCAGGCCGTCCTCAGTCTCGATTTCGACCGTCTCCGGCGTCATCTGCACAGGTTCCGGCGTGGGAGTCGCCTCCGGTTCTGTGTCCTGCGCGCTGGCTGGCAGCGCCATCAGCAGCAGTGCCAGCCCAATTATCCACCCGACTCTGCGCATTGCTTCCTCTCCGTGCCCTTAAGCTGAGATGCGGTTAAGCCTCTCAGAAACAACACCCTGCTTCACCCTGCTCAGTTGATGAAACGATATTTCACCAGCGCCCACAGCGCCTTGGGCGCGTCGGTCCACTTGATCTTCTTGCCTTCGTGCCACTCGCGCCCATTGTAGCTGATAGGCACCTCGTAGATGCGGATGCCTTTTTTCAGCACTTTGGCGGTGAACTCCGGCTCGAACTCAAAGCCGCGTGCGTGAATGTTCATGTCGGCGACGACTTCGCGCCGGAAGACCTTGTAGCACGTCTCCATGTCGCTGAGGATGGCGTTGTACAGCATGTTGGTCACCAGCGTCAGCGACTTATTGGCGACCATGTTCCAGAAGTTCATGGCCTTGCGCGGCCCGCCCAAAAAGCGCGACCCGTACACCACCGGCGAGATGCCCTCGTACACGGGCTTCAGCAGGATGGGATACTCGCGCGGGTCGTATTCATAGTCGGCATCCTGGATGAGCAGAATGTCGGAGGTGGCAGCGCGGAAGGCGGTCACCAGCGCGGCCCCTTTCCCCTGATTGTGGCTGTGATACAGCACGCGCACGCCGGGGTAATTCTGGGCTTCGATCTCGCGCAGCACGTCGCGGCTGCCATCCGTCGAACCGTCGTCAACGATGATGATCTCATCCGCCAGCTCGACAGCGCGCACCCGTCGCAGCACTTCCGCGATGGTGTCGACTTCGTTGTAGCAGGGGATGCAAACCGTCAGCGTCAGGTCGGTCTGAATCAGGTCGTCTTTTGAGACGCGCATATGGGGCGAACGTTGTTCCATGGCCTGTCTTCCAACTCGTGATTACCAGAATAGAGTCCGAAGTCATTCAGGGGCTTTGCCCCCAAACCCCCACAAGGGACTGACGTCTCCTGACCCTGGGCTGTCGGCGCACAGCACCGACAAACATGGGTCCAAAGGGTGACAACCCTTTGCGGGGTCGTAAGGGCCGCGCCCCTACAGACTTATCACAATCAGATGTAAACGGCGGCATTGTATCATCAGCGGGGTATCCTGTCAGCAGTGTGTCGGCGGGCGATCAAATCAGCGCAGGGTCGCCGTGCTGATGACGTAATCATAGGGCACGCTGTACAGGGCCAGGATCGGGTACTGGCCGAAGTCCACGCCGCGGGGTACTTCGTAAGCCTGCCAGCCGACATTGGCGCGCAGCGGCCCCAGATCGATGTAAAGGCCGACGCCGCCTGCGTCGGTCGGGTCGGGGTTAGACGTCAGGATGAGGTGGACGCCGGGTGCGCGCATGCTGCGGAACTCTTCATCGAGGATGAGCACGCCGGAAAGATCCGTGCGCTGGTAGACGGTCGCGGTGCCGCTGGCCTGCTGCGTCAGGCTGAGTGCGCGGAATTCGCCCCGGCGCAGGATGGTCTCGCTGGGCGGCTCGAACGCCGATGTGAGTGATTCCTGCGATTGTACGTCCTCACTGAGCAGGCGCGAACGCACCAGGGCCAGCGCCAGATCAGGGCGCGGCGTAATCTCCAGTTCCGGGTTGCCGTTATGCAGCAGCAGATAGGCGTTCTGTTCCGCCTGGGGCAACGCCAGGAAGTCCGGCTGTGCTTCCAGTTGGAGGCCGGGGAAGCTCTCAGCGATTGTCTCCTGATTCACCACTGGATACCACTGCGGGAAGGTCCACATGGTGACGGCAAACAGGCCCATCAGAAAGATCAGAAACAGGCGAAAGCGGATTTCCAAAGGTCGTCTCACTGTGATGTGATACGGGCATTCGCAAGCGATAACGATACCGCATTTTGTCCGCAGCGGCGAGATGCGACCTGGGCGCGCCGCGCTGACGGTGGGCAAACGTTTAAAGAAATCCAATCTGGCCTTTATGCCCATCAGCGCGGGTTCGCGTTACAATCAGGCGGTCAGAATGACTGTGATCATCGCAAAGTGTGACTGTCAACACCAACGCAAAAATCAGGCCGCCCATGTCTCATTTGCTTAATCGCGCCCGTGCGGGTGCTGCCCTGCTGCTGACGATGCTGCTGATGGCTTCTGGCGCAACTGGTGCGCAGATGGCCCCCATCCCCACCACAGACTCGGCGACCGTACGCGGATTCGCCTACATCAAAGCGCCACGCCTGGGGATTACGTTCGTCTCGTCGGCGCAGAACCACGCCAGCGACGACCGCTATCAGCGGGCGATGGAGCTTGGCACCGGCTGGACGCGCTGGCCGCTCTATTGGAACTTCATCGAGCCGGAGCCGGGCCAATACGACTGGGAAAACTACGACAGGCTCGTCATCGATGATACGCGCTTCGGCATCAACAGCCTGGCTGTTTTGCTGAACCGCCCCGCCTTCGCTGCGGATGGCGAAAGCCTGGTGGGGCTGAATGAGCCGATCTTCGCGGATGGCACCGACGAACCGGCCCCCGGCAAACCCCTGAACCCGGATAACCTGTGGGCGAATTTCGTCTATGCCGCCGTCGATCGCTACAAGCCGGGTGGCGTGCTGGCGCGTCAGCAGGGCTGGACCGGTGGCCAGGGCATCCGCCATTGGGAGATGTGGAATGAACCGGATTTGCCGCAGTTCTGGCGTGGCGGCATCCTGAACTATGCGCGGCTGCTCAAAGTGGGCTATCTGGCGGCGAAACAGGCGGACCCCGGCGCAGTGGTCGTCTTTGGTGGGCTGCTGTACAACACGCCGGATAACTGGCTGGCGCGCGTGCTGGCCATCTACAGCGCTGATCCCTTCGCACCGGCCCGCAACTGGTACATGGATGTCGTCGCCATCCACAGCTACAGCGACCCCTGGCGCAGCGGCTGGCTGACGCTCTTCGTCGATCGCACGCTGAACGCTTATGGCCTTCAGCGGCCCATCTGGCTGACGGAGACAGGCGTCAATGTGTGGGATGATTATCCTGGCCCACGCTGGACGACCCGCGCTGACCAGCGTCTGCGGCGCGCTTCTGAGCAGCAGGCGGGCTGGTACTTCATCCAGAGCGCGGCCTACGCCTGGTCGGAAGGCGCGGATGTGATCTTCTTCCATCAGCTTTACGACGACTGTGGCGACCAACCGCCCGGCACGGACTTCCCGCCGCACAATGGCGAACTCTGCGTAGGGGGTGCGACCTGCTTCGGCGATGCGTTCGGTATCTTCCGCAACCCGGCTGATGCCGCCTGCTACAGTCAGCACCCGCGCCCGGATAGCCCACGCACGACGGCTAACGCCTACAGACTGCTGGCGCAGGTCTTCGGGCGGACGCCCTTCGCGCCTTACGAGAGCGACATCGACGGGACCATCATCCGCAAGAGCTTTCAGCGGCAGACTGACGGCGGCGGCGCGCAGTTGATCCACGTACTCTGGAACCATCGCTACGAGCCGACTACAGCCAGCTTGCAGGCCCTGGGACGCAGCGCGCTGATTTACACGCTGGATGGCGGCAGCCGTCCTATCACCCCCGCTGCGGACGGCAGCTATACGCTGACGCTGGCGGCGGCTCAGCCCGATAACTACCCTGAAGCGGGCAGTGGCTTCCGCAGTGCGATCGGCGGCCCGCCGGTCATCATCGTCGAAGCGGTCGATGGCCTGCTGCCAACGCCAGAGCCGACGATTACGCCCAGCCCGCCACCCGCTGCGCCGTCTACGCCACAGCGACTGGAGCCGACGCCGGGCGCGGTGCCGCTGGCGACCCTCGCACCGGAGGATGACATCACCCCCCCGACGACCTTCGTAGAGCCGCTGCCTGAGACGAGCGACGCCTCGTTTGTGGTCAACTGGGGTGCGGAAGATGACGGCGAGATTGTCAGCTATGTCGTCTGGGTGCAGGAGGACGGCGGTAACTGGCGCGCCTGGCTGGAGACGACGCTGACGCGCAGCGTGTTCAATGGGCAGCCGGGGCGGACGTACAGCTTCGCCGTATGGGCGGTCGATGCGGCGGGCAACTGGTCGGGCAATGTGCAGATCGCGCCGCAGGCCACGACCCGCGTCAGAGAGTGAGAGCTTCTCGACGCTGTCTCAGCTGTCTTACAGGCCGCTCGCCGCGATCAGGCGCAGGGTTTCGAGCTGCATCTCCGCGCTGCGACGCCCCAGGCTCGCCAGTTCCACGCTTGGGTCCGCGCCGGAGAGGTGCCGCTGCGCCTGCGACAGGCAGATGACACCCCAACGAATATTGCCCATGATCTCCCACCAGTCGACGGCGGCGCGATCGACCTGCCGGCCGCTGGTGGCTTCATAAGCGCGCAGGAACGTCTCGCGGTCGCTGAGACCGGCGAAGCGCTGAGCGCCATTCCCGAAGCGCCAGTCCCGCATGCAGACGTAGCCCAGTTCCTCGTCGGGATCGCCCATGTGGCCGAACTCCCAGTCAATCACAGCGGAGAGGCCGTCTTCGGTCACCAGCCAGTTCCCCAGCCGGAAATCACCATGCACAAAGGTGATCTGTGGGGCATCCGGCGCGTGACGCTGTGCCCAGCGCAGCGACCACTCCCAGGCCGGGTTGTGGACGCCCAGCCCATCCAGTATGGCGTACACCTGCTCCACGACAGCCTTCGCTGGTGAAACGCCCGCAGGCGGGCGCGGCAGGAAATCCAGGTCATGGGCGGCGGTATCGATCTGATGAATCCGTGCGAGCTGCGCTGCCATCTGCTGCGGCAGGCGCGCCCGCGCTTCGGCCAGCTCCGGCAGGCGAAGTACACGCGTCCCGACGCTGATGCCGGGCCGGTAGTCCATCAGGAAGAAGTCGCTGCCGAGCACCATCTTATCCGTGCACAGATAACGCATTCGTGCGACCTGCACGCCGTTGTCGTAGGCGGCGGCCATCAGACGATATTCCTGCTCCCGGGTGAGCGCGTCATCGAACATCTGCGAGGCCAGATCGCGCCGCATGACGAGTGACTGCTGATCGCCGTCAGGGTGGCCGGGCGCGCTGATATTCAGCCGCCAGCTATCGCGTGAAGCGCCGCCGGCCAGCGGCTGCGCATCGATGATCTGCACGGGCGCGCCCATCTGGTCGCTGAGATAGGCCGTCAGGCGGACCAGTATTTCGGCCTGGTCGGGATTGGGCTGAGCGGTGGTCATGCGGCATCCTCTTTCCTGATTATGACCTGTCGCACTATCCGGTGGCTGACATACAACGCAGGACAGGGGCAAAACTATTATTATAGTACGATATATTTCTTTGCAATTCTTCAGGAATGTTGTCCGAGTATTGATGTATTATAGGAAATAACAATCACTCTTCCGTTTAACAAAACGATTTTTGCAGCGTGAGGCCGTTGCACAGTCGCCAATCTTGAGGTCGTTGGCGTCACCGCCGCATTATTTCAGGACAATCGAGGCAATCATGGGCAAGTACTACGATCAACATACCGAGCAACTGGTAACCATCTTCCGGCGACCGAAGTTCCGGCCACAGCACAAGAAGACCGGCACACTGCCAGAGGACCTGACCGCCCCGAAGTATATCGAGTTTCTGCTGCCGGATGCCACGGTGCTGCGCGCCCCGACTGAGCGCGAGATCATCCTGGGGCGCAAGGCGCGTCTGGATGATCCGGATGTCAGCATCGATCTTGAGCCTTTCGGTGCGCGTGAGAAGGGCGTCAGCCGCGCCCACGCCATGATCGCGGTCGTACGTGGCAAGCTCACCGTGCGCGATCTGAAGAGCCTGAACGCGACCCTGCTCAACGGGCAGATGTTAGAACCACTCGTCAGCTACACGCTGCGCGATGGCGACATCCTGACGGTTGGCCGCATGATCCTGCGCGTGCGCTATCTGTAATCGCGCTCACAGTCTGCTAGTTCCTCGCACCCCTCACCGCAAGCGATTATCTGCGTATCGGTGTGCTCACGCGCCCTGCTAAATCTTCGTCTCACGATCCTGCCAATAAGCATCACGCATCTGCCGCTTTAGCGTTTTGCCGGCCACACTTCGCGGGAATTCCTCACGGATGATGACTTCGCGCACTTTCTGATAGCGCGCTTCGACCCGCTCATTGATCCAATCGCACAGTGCCTCTGTGGATACAGCGGCTTCGTCGTTAAGGATGACGGCGGCGACCGGTGCCTCGCCCCATTTGTCATCCGGCGCGCCGAAGACAGCCGCCTCCACCACGTTGGGGTGCTGCACGATGATCTCCTCAATGTCGCGTGGGTAGACGTTGACGCCGCCGGAGATGATCATGTCCTTCTTGCGATCAACCAGATAGAGATAGCCGTCCTCGTCGACGTAACCCAGATCGCCGCTGAACAGCCAGCCATCGCGGATGGCGTTCTGTGTCAGGTCGGGGCGCTTGTAGTAGCCTTTCATCAGGATAGGACCGCGCCCGACGATCTCTCCGACCTCGCCGGGTGGCAGGTCGCGGCCTGTCTCATCGACGATGCGCATCTCGTAAAACGGCGGCGGCGCGCCGACGGACTGCGCTTTATCTGCGACCATCGTCTTATCAAGGATGGTCACAAAGCCTTCCGTCAGGCCGTATAGCTCGTAAAAACGCCCGGGCAGTGCGCGATTCAGCGCCTGCTTGTGTTCCAGATGCAGCGGCGCGCCGACGGTGCAGATCATCTCCAGCGATTGCAGACGGCCAGGGTCGAAATCCGGATGATGCAGCATGGCGACAATCTGCGAGGGCACCATCATGATATGCGTGACCTTCTCTCTTTCGACGGTGGCCAGCATCCGCGCCACGTCGAAATACGGGTGCAGGATGTAGGTCGCGCCCTGGTAGAAGGCGGGCATCAGCGTCAGGAACGCCCCGTTGAACACCAGCGAGCCGGTATGCAGGATCACGCTCTCAGGGGTGATGCGGTAAGCCGCAGCGAAGCCGGTGCAGTAGTTGGCGCGCACGTAATGCGTGTGCATGATGCCTTTGGGCAGGCCAGTCGTGCCGCTGCTGTAGATGATGTTGAACAGGTCGTCATCCTGGACGGCGACCGGCGCAGGCGCATCGGCGCTGTGGCCTGCGACCCACTCCGCATAACTCCTGTAGCCCTGGATGTCGTCGGCATCGATCAGGAAATAGCGGTCTGCGGGGACGCTGGCCAGTGCCGGTCGCAGCGGCTCCATATGCTCGACCATCTCGCGCACAGTGACGACCATTACGCTGTCGCTATCCTGGATGAGCGTTTGCAGACCGCGTCCGCGCAGCATTGGGCTGAGTGGGACGACTACCGTCCCGGTGCGCGCCGCCGCCCAGAGTATCTCCAGAAAGGCGACGCAGTTGGGCAGGATAGTGGCGATCTTATCGCCCTTGCCCAGACCGGCAGCGTGCAGTGCATTAGCAAGCTGGTTAACGCGGCTGTTGAACTGGCTGTAGGTCAGACGGGCATCTTCAAAGATGACGGCCTCGTGATCGGGCCGGTACTGGGCGTGACGCGGGATCAGCGTTCCCAGGTTGAGCATAAGTGATCCTTTCTAAGAAGTGCGGCACGCCGCGTCGCGGCGCTTCGCAGGTATTTTATCCACGGGGGAAACTCTCTCTATTGTCCTCCTCCGGCGGGGATCAGGCAAGGAATCAGCGGGATGCCGTGCAGGATTGTGGGCTGATTTCTGATGGAATTGCGTTACTATGTCCGCTGATTGATTCTGCTCGCTCAGGTTTTGTGCCATCCATGCCCGACCGTCCAACGCCTATGCACCACATCACCGAGACGCTGCCGACCAGCCGCCGCCTGCTGTGGGCGCTGTGGCTGGTGATCGGTCTGGGGCTGCTGCTGCGCCTGATCGTCATCGGCACCCGCGACCCGCTGGCCGTCTATTTGTCTTCTGGCGGCGATACGCTGTGGTACATGGTGAACGGCTGGGCCTTCTTCAGCGGGCGCGTCAGCGGTGAGGTGACGCTCATCATTGACGGCATCGTGAGGACGATCCCGTTCATGAACAGCGCGCTGCCGACGCCGCCCCTGTATCTGATGCTGGTGGGCGCGTGGCAGCACCTGCTGCCGCCGATCCCCGCCGTGATCGCCATCTGGCTCACGCAGGCTCTGATGGGTACCGCGACGGTCTGGTTCGGCTGGCGGCTGGCACGGGCGCTGGCGGGGCCGGGCGCGGGCCTGATAGCGGCAGTTGGGCTGGCGCTGCATCCCGCGCTGGTGCAGGATGCGGCTATCGTGCTCACGGAGACGACTTACATCTTCTTCGTGATGGCGGGGCTGTGGCTGGTCGTGGAGCGCGTGCGACCGCAGCGGTCGCGTGTCGCCGGTGACGCCCTGCTGGCCGGGGCGGTCTTCGGGCTGGCGACGCTGACGCGGGCGGTATTTTTGCTGTTCCCGCTGAGCGTGGCCGGGCTTTGGCTGGTGCGCGATCGGCGGCGCGGGCTGGCGCTGGCCGGGCTGCTGCTGATCGCTTATGCGGGGATAGTCGGCACGTGGACGCTGCACAATCTGCTGGCTCATGACCGTTTCGTCATCGTCAGCGATCAGTTTACACCGGCGCTGTGGCGCGGGGCTGTCGTCACCGATGGCTCGCCGCAGGAGAACGACGCGCAGCTTGCCGGGACGACGCCGGGAGCCGCCGCCGTGGATGCGATCACCGGCGATTTTGGCGGCTGGCTGGCCCTGCGCGCGCGTGAGCTGCTCAGCGCCAATTTACAGCCGCACGGGACGATCGCGCTGGGCGGTGAGAGCCTGCGCGCCCTGGTCGCTGACTGGTGGCGGACTGATCGCAGCCTGAGCGGTCTGGTGCACATCACGCAGGGCGATTACTTCTGGGCCAAGCTGCTGATGTACGTCTGGCACTATGCCGGTCTGGTCTTCGGGCTGATCGGTATATGGGTTGCACGACGCAACCCGCAGGCGCTGCTGCCGCTGGCTGGCTTCATCGCCTACACGCTGATTGTCCACAGCGTATTGATCGCTGAGCCGCGTTATATCTTCCCGACGCAGGCGGTGTGGTGGGTGCTGGCGGGCGCGGGTCTGGCGGCGATTTTCAGGCGGCGCGGCGACCGCTCGGCAGCGGCGCGCCCCTGAGCTGCTGCCCGACCTGGTCGCATGGCAAACCATCCGAAACGGGGTACAATCGATCCGTAACGAACTGTGACTCCTCGGAGGGACGAAGGGATGCGCAATCGGATGCGAAACAGCGCAGGGCCTGGTGTAATCGCTGCGTCAACCCTGATGATTGGGGCGGTTGTGCTGCTGATTGGGGCGCTGGTGCCGCTGCCCCTGCTGGCGCAGGCCCCTTTTGCGACCAATACGCCCGCGCCGACGGCGGCTGTACAGGCGACGCCGCTGCCGACTGGCCCCCTCTTCGCCACCAATACGCCACCCCCGGACCCGGCCAACCGTCCGATCATCGCGCCGAATACGCCGGTGCCGACGCCGGTCACGCCGCCCGCGCCCGATGCACCGCTGGATAACTACGCGCTGCGTCTGTGGCTGGAACAGGACATCATTGATCTGGCGGCGGCCCAGATGGCCCAACTGCGCGCCAACGACCAGGAGGCCGTGCGCGCCGTCCAGTTGACGCTATACGAGATGACGCGCCGCTTCCCGGGTGCGCCGAACAACCCTGAGCAGCGTCAGCGGCTGATTACTGCCGGGCTGGCGGCACCCGTCGGCGCGGTCGATCTGCGCAGTCTGGTGCGTCCGTTCATTGAGGGCCAGCTCAACGCAGCCGGGGCCGCCCCCGGCGATTATGACTTCGCCGGCTTTGAGGTGCAGGTCAGCCCGGCTAATCTCGACGGTGGGCGCGATGATGCTTTGGTCAGCATCAATTACGCCATCGCCAGCGCGGAGGGCGTGACGCCGCGCTATCAGGATTATGTGCTGGCGGTGCGCACAGGCGGCGGTTATCGCTTTTTGCCGCAGACTTATGATCTGCCAGCAGCGCCCTTTGGCGCGCTGGAGACAGTACTCGTTGACCGTCTGGAAGATGTCAACCGTGACGGCCAGACGGAAGTCGTCCTGCGTGCGCTGGATGGACAGGTCAGCGAGCGTCTGCTGATTATCGGGGCGCGTAATGGTCTGGCAGTGGAGCTGGTGCCGCCCGGTATGGAACTCCGCGTCGGGCGTCTGGTGAGCTGGCCGACCGATAACCCTGAAAATCGCAGCCCGGAACTGGACATCGTCACCTATGAGGCGCGCTCCACGCCGCCGGACTGGCCGTGCGTGGCCGAGATTCCGGTCACGTGGACGTACAGCAACAACTTCTACACGCCTTCAACCGGGCTGAACGCCCGCCTGACCGATCAGGAATCGCTGGCCTGCACGCTGCTCAATGCTGAGCCGATCCTGGCCCGCGAGCCAGACGAGGTGATCGACCTGCTCAATGACACGCTGGAGCGCTTTGGCCTCGACGTGCCGGGTGCGCAGCGCGCGCTGATGGTGCTGGCGATGGCCTACACGCTCAACGGCGACGTTGATCCGGCGCTGGCGATCGCGCAGTCGGTGCGGCCTGTGGGCGATGACACGAGCTGGATCGCGCAGCAGAGCCAGGCCATGATCGATGCGCTAAGCGTGCCCAGCAATACTGCGCTCGATATCTGTGTGGCGCTGGCGCGGGCTTCGGAGCACCCGGCCTGCGATGTCGATGGCGTGCTGGCCTTCTACTTCACGCGGTTGCAGCTCTCAACATCTGAAGACCTGGTCACGCAACTGAACGCGGCCAGCCTGCCCGTGCGCGAAGCGGTACCAGTCAACGAGGTGGGGCGTGCGCGGCGGATCGTCGTGCAGTTCGCGCTGGATGGCGCGGGCTGGTGGGCGTTCGCGCCACAGCCGAACGGCAGCTATCGCGTGGAACCGGCGGAAGCGCCGCCGGGCTTCGAGGCCGTCACCGGGGAACGCATCCAGCGTATTGAAGCGCCGCCCGCCGCCTATGACGCGCTGCTGTTCGCCAACGATCCGCTTAACGCGCTCAACGTGCTGGATACGCTCATCCGCAACAATCCCGGCCTGCCGACCAGCCCGGAAGTGACCTATATGCGGGCGCTGCTGCTCGATCTGACGGGCAGCCGGGCTGAGGCGCGCACGACCTACTACGCGCTGTGGCAGCAGTTCCCGGCCAATCGCTGGGGACAGCTCGCGGGTGCGCATCTGGAACGGCGCTAGGGCGCAGGGGTCACTGCGACAGGTACTGCAACAATTTACAGATTCGTGAGGGGCCGGGTCACACCGGCCCCTCGCTGTTTCTGGCTGCCGGTTTGCATAAAGTGCACCCTTTACGCTAAAGTTTGTCACGGACGATACGCACATCAACACAGGCGAGCAGTATCACGTGGCGAGCGATTACGTCGAAGAAGGCCTCGCCCTGATGGAATCGGGCGACTATACCGGAGCTGTCGAGAGTTTCAGCAAGGCGCTGCGCCTCACGCTGGGCGATCTGGCGACTGTGCTGGTCTATCGTGGGGATGCCTACGCGGCGCAGGGTGAGCACGACCTGGCCCTGGCTGATTTCAACGAGGCGCTGCGGCAGAACCCCTATCTGCCGGAGGCGTACGCGGCACGCGGCAACCTGCGCCGCCTGCTGGGTGATCTGTACGGCGCGGTTGAGGATCATACCGCCGCATTGCAGATTGAGCCGGAATTCCTGGAAGCATATTACAATCGAGCGCTGGCCCTTGAAGAACTGCATCTGCTGGCGGAAGCTGAGGCTGATCTGACGCGCGTGCTGACGCTGAACCCGGGTGTCGCGCTGGGCTACTACGCGCGCGGGCAGATAAGGGCGGCACGCCGGGATTACACCGGCGCAATCAGCGATTTGCAGCGTTACCTGCGGATGGGTGGCGGTCGCACGTACGACAATCACGGCGAGACGCAGAGCCTGCTGCTGACGCTGCAATTCCGGCGAGTAGTTAACAAGGTGCTGCCGTTCGTGTAGGCAGCGGCCTCACGCTGTTACGGCGCGATGATCTGCCAGACCTCGTCGCCCGGGATTAACTGGAGCACGACGCCATCCGCCCCGCTGATGTAGAGCGTTTCGGCGTTGCGTCCGGCGGGCGCGGCCTGCACAAAGCCCTCGAAGGTGGTGGGATCAGCGATGCCCAGGCCGAGCCGGGCGCGTATATCGCCTTCGGTACGCCAGACGTAGCCCAACTCGCGCAGCGGCTGAATCCACTGCGGCGGGGCGTTCTCGTCGCGCTCCGGATGAATGGCCGGGTCATAGCGATTGCTGAAGGTCAGCCAGGCCGGTTCTTCCCCATCATTGAACAGCACATAGATCGTATCGCGTGATTCAAGGTACAGCATGCGCCCACGCTCCATAGGCTGATCAACGATGCGGCTCGGTTCCGGGTCGTCGCTGGCGCATTCATCCGGCGCAGGCAGGAAGAACCATTCGACCGGGCAGCGCAGCAGCACACTGTGACGCGCCTCAACCGCATTGGCCCCGGCACCGACTGTCAGCACGAAATCAACGCGGCCCCGGTCGCTGCTGCTCGTGGTGACTTCCAGGCTGCCATCAGGGAAGACGTTATACACCTGCGAGCGCTCGCCGGCGCTATCCAGCCGATAGATGACCGCGCCGTCTACGTTGAGGGCGGACCAGAACAGCGTCACACTGGCCCCGGGGTTGATCACCAGCGGATCAGACGTGAAGAACTCGATGCGGGGCGCATTCGGGTTCAGGGAGCGTGTCGGCGTCGGGCGACCTGTCGCGCCCTGTTGTGCGCTGCCTGCCGCCACCGGCTGACCACTGCCGAGTAGCGGCGTCGGTGAGGGGCCGCCGAGGGCGACGCGCGTCGGGGCCGGGCTAGGCGTCACGTTGATTGCAGGCGTCCGCGAGGGCGACGGCGTGAAGGTAGGCGTGGTGGTTGGCCGGGCTGTAGGCACGACGTAGACTGCGCCCGCTTCGCAGCCGACCAGCACCGCAGCCAGCAGCAGCCCGGCCAGCAGCAGCAGCCAGCGGTGGCGCTCACCAGCGATACGGCGGGACATCCGAGGCGCTATCCGAGAGTGCATCACGATCCGTGTCACGATCCGTGTCACGATCTGCGTCGCGTTGGGCGTCTTCATTGTCGCTGTGTTTGCTCCGGCTGGATGAGGTATCGGTCAGTTCGAACAGGCTGCGCTGGCGTGGGACGGCATCCGCTTCGTAGTAATTCAGCACGCGCTGGATCAGCGGCGAGATCTGCCCGGTGCGGGCGATGATCTCTTGGGCGAAGCGGGCCGGATGATTGGCGGATTTGCGCCGGTTGCAATCCGGGCAGGCCACGGCGATGTTGCCGATGGTGTTGCTGCCGCCGCGTGCCAGATTGATGACGTGGTCGATTTCAAACTCGCAGTGCAGCAGGCTGCTGCCGCACCACTCGCAGCGCCCGGCGGATTCCAGAATGCGGCCGCGCAGCAGTGCCGGCGTGAGTGTTCCGGCGGCGCGGACGGATCGCGCCCGGCTGTTAAGCGACTGGGCGTAGGCGACGAGCGCGTTCCAATCGAGTGAATCCTCATAGCGCATAACGGTCTGCCGAGGGTCTACCGGCGGTCAGGCTGTGCGCGCTGCATCATACCATAATCGCCGGGCGGATACCATCAGGCGAAGCCGCGCCGCAGTTCCGCATACTCTGCGCGCATTTCCTCGCACATGTCGTTGAGGGGCAGGTAGCGCATTTGCAGCTTGCGCCCTTCCGCGCTGACCTCCTTGATCTGGTCGCGCAGTGCCTTCAGGTCGGCATCACGCTTGCGCAGATCGCGCCGCCAAGTCCGCCACAGCGGCAGGATGAGCAGCAGCAGCGCCACGCCGAAGCCAATCAGCGCGAACTGGACGATGCCCATCGTAAAGGCGGCACTGACGAACATGCCCACGCTCACCAGCAGCAGGAACAGCACCACGCGCCAGAAGTAACGCGGGCGTTTGCGCCGCTGATAGATGCGATCCAGGCGTGCGTATTCTTTCGAGAGAGCATCCATGCGGCCTTTGACGACCTGCAGCTCGTTGCGCATGGGGTCGCGCTCTTTCATCAGGTTGATGAGGCGGCGGCGGATCTGCTCCGCGTATTCGAAGCGCTTAAAGCCCTCATCATCGCCGAAATACCACTCGCCGCGCTCTTCGCTGCCGAAGATGCGGCGCGGCACCTTGACGCTCTTGGGGAGCAGTTTGCCCGCTTCCAGCGTCTCCTCAAGATGATTGAGGGCACGCTCGGCGTTTTCGACCAGCCCCAGCAGGCGGCGATAAGGAATCAGCGCCCTGGGGTTGTCGCTGGCCTGCTGCAGATAGTTCAGATAATTCGTCAGTTCTTCACGGACTTCAGCCAGCGTGTCCCGGGTGAATCGCATCTGGCTCTGCCGCTGCCGACGTTGCAGGCGTGGCGAGAAGCAGGCGGAGACATCAGCGACGTGAATGCGATCCAGAAAGGACTGCGGCGGCTTTCCCAGTGACGATGACATAGTTCCTTGTTCCCTGTGGTGATGCATGGGGAAAAGTCCAACGCATACACTATAATGCCATACAATTGACGATTTAACCCTAAATACACGGGCAGGAAATACTGATGCCAACCATTCGCCAGGCGCTGAACGCTGCCGTCAGCCAGCTTGCTGATAGTTCGACGCCGCACCTTGATGCGCGCTGGCTGCTGGAACACGTCACAGGGCGCACGCCGGCGGGGCTCATCGCGCATGATGAGGCCCTGCTCACAGCGCAGGAAACAGAGCGCTATGCTGCCCTGGTGGCCCGCCGCGCCCAGGGCGAGCCGGTCGCCTATCTGGTCGGGGAAGCGGGCTTCTATGGGCGCAGCTTCTACGTCTCGGCGGCCGTGCTGATCCCACGCCCGGAGACGGAACACCTCATTGAGGCGGCCCTGGAAGCCGCCCGCGCACAGTCCGCCCCCAGGATCGCGGATATCGGGACGGGCAGCGGTATCATCGCCGTGACGCTGGCCGCAGAGTTAGCGGGCGTGCCGGTGGTCGCGACGGATACCAGCGCGGAAGCGCTGGCGATTGCGGCTCGTAATGCGGCGCGCCACGCGGCAGCGGTCGCATTCAGGCAGGGGCATCTGGCTGCGCCGCTGCTGCCTGATCTGGCGGGTACGATCACGGTATTGTGCGCCAATCTGCCTTACATCCCCGATGCGGAAGTGCCCCGGCTGGCCGTCAGCCGCTATGAGCCGACGCTGGCGCTGGCCGGCGGCCCGGATGGGCTGGACCTCATCCGGGAGCTGCTGGCGCAGGTGTCGCAGGTCTGCGCACCGGACGCAGTCGTGCTGCTGGAGATCGGCCACGACCAGGGCGAGGCGCTGCTGGCTCTGGCGCGCAGCGTCGCGGGTGTGACGGCTGCCGACATCCTGCGCGACTACGCCGGACGCGACCGGGTGGCGCGGCTGCGCATCGGGCGTGCGCGGTAGCCACGCACACACGCTGCGACATGCGCGCTGTCTGGTGTGTGGGCGGCAATCCGCTATAATCGGTCGGGTAGCACCCTGATTTATCCAGAGCCGAAGCAGGAACTGCCCATGCTGCGTCTGAGAGGCCCAATGCGGCCGCTGCTGCTGAAAAACGTGCTGCCCCTGCTCATCGTGGGCCTGCTGAGCCTGACGGCGTGCAGCGAAGCGGCAGCCCCCACGCCTACTCTGACGCCCTCGCCGGTCGCCAGCGCGACGCCCTTCGTGCGGCCGACGCGGCCGACGCCCTTCACCGCGACGCCGACCAGCCCTACTACGCCCGTGCCGACAGTGCCCACAGCCGTACCGGTTGATCCACTGCTGGGGCTGGAAGTGCCGCCTCCGTTCGATATTGATCTGCCGGAGGGCTGGGGCTTCGTCTACGACGCGCTGCTCTCAAATGTGGTCGGCAGCTATGATATGGTGCTGCTGGCGCTGTATCAGGGCCCGGTGACGGGCGGTACGGGGACGATCGCCGTGCTGTGGAACTTCGTCAGCGTTACGTCGATGGCGGAGGGTGGCCAGCCGAATATGTGGGTGGACGGCCTGCGGCTGCTGCGCCAGCACGTCGTTGAGCAGGCCTGCAACATCGGCACGGATGTCCAGCGCGATTACACCATCGGCGGTCGACAGGCCGTCGGGACGCAGTTCAGCGCGATCGATTGCCCGGAAGATCTGCCGGATACGGCGGGTTGGTTCGCAGGGTTACAAGTGGAGAATACCGGCTTCATCTTTTATGCCTTCACCGAGCCGATTGAGGCGATCGACGGATCAGCCCGCAGCGAACTGCAGGCCATCCTCGACAGCGTGGCGTTTCGTCCTGAGGATATTGGGGTGAGCATCGTCACCGCCACACCGGAAGGCGCAGCGCCGGAAGACGCAGCGCCGCAGGCCACCGACCCAACGCCCGGCAGTGAATAGGGCGCGGCTCAGGTGCGGCTCAGGTGCGTCAGGATCGCCGGGACCTGCTGTGCCGCCACACCCCGGTGACTGTTGGCGTGTTTGACTTCCGCGGTCAGCTCAGCGAAGGTCCGGCTGTAGCCTTCTGGCACGAAAAGCGGGTCATAGCCGAAGCCATCGCTGCCGCGTTCCTCATGCAGCAGACGCCCTTCGACTTTGCCGTAGGACGTGTAGACCTGCTCGTCGTGCGGGTCGAACAGGGCGATCACGCAGATGAAACGGGCTGTGCGCTGCGCATCGGGGACGTCCGTCAGGGCACGCAGCAGATGCGCCCGCCGTCCGGCGTCGTCCAGGCCGGGGCCGCCGTAGCGTGCGCTGTAGATGCCGGGCGCGCCATCCAGCGCATCGACCGCGAGGCCGCTGTCGTCGGAGAGCGTCAGAAGGCCGCTGGCCTGGGCATAGGTACGCGCCTTGAGGATGGCGTTCTCTTCGAAGGTGGTGCCCGTCTCGTCAACGTCGAGCGTGTTGAGGCCAATATCGTTTAACCCGATAATCTCCCAGCCAGGGATGCGATCAGCGGGCAGCAGTTCCTGATATTCCCGGACTTTACCGGGGTTTTGTGTGGCGATCAGCAGTTGCGACATACGCGCCGGGCTGCTCAGTTCGTGGGGGCCGGGGGCGGCACCGGCAGCGCGTCGACTTCCGTATCGCGCCACTTCTTGCCCTCTTCGACCAGCATAACCGGGATGCCGTCGATGATGGGGTACTTGTAGCCGTTATCATGGCAGACGAGCCAGGTACCGTGTACCAGCTCCAGCTTGCCCGCATCGGGGCCGAGCGATTTATCCTGCACGGCGACTGGACAGCGCAGCATTTCCAGCAGTTCCGGGTTGATGGTTTGATCAGCCATGGATGCTCTCATCTCAGTGATAATGGTTGAAAGTATTCAGTCCGCTTTACCCGTCAGACGCGGCAAGTATAGCTCTGTGGCGCGCTGCGCGTCAACTGAGCATCAGCCGCTACAGGGGGCTGCGATGGCCCCGGTTTGCATCTGACGCGCAGTGGCGGCTTCAGTCCGGGCCTGCGCTCATGGCCTGAAATCCGGTATACTGGCTATACGCGTATCTATTGTTCGCTGTCCGTCAGCCACACAGGAAACTCATGCATCCGCAATACGCCGAATCGCATATCCGCCGTGTGCCCATTTTCCGCAGCCTGATGCCCAGGGAATTCGACATGATTGCCGGGGCGTTTCAGCTACGCCAGTACAACCCGGGCCAGTTGGTCATCCAGCAGGACGCACCGACGACGGGCATGTATATCCTGGTGCAGGGGCGTCTGGCGATTCTGTATACCAGCCAGGGCGGGATTACGCAGCAGTTCGGCATTATGGAGCCGGGCCAGTACGTCAACGAAGAGGCGCTCTTCTACGAAGGCCGAGAGACGGCGACCCTGCAGGTCATCGAGCCTGCGCTGATGCTGTATCTCTCGCGTGAGGACGTGAATCGCCTGCGCAGCCTGTCGCCGGTGCTGAACGCGGTCTTCGGGGGCGTGGTCAAGCCGCGTAATGTGGAGCCGGGCGGCTTCCCAGGGCAGCGCCCGGATGAGAAAGTGCTGCTGCGCACACACCGTCATATCTGGGCGTTGATCCGCTGGCTGCCGCTGCCGGTGATGATCTTCGGCGCGCTGCTGCTGCTGGCGTCGGTCGCTGGGCCGCTGAGCGGTCTGGTCTTAGTCCTGTCGTTTCTGCTGCCGCTCGTCCTGGCCTATTACATCTACCTGGAGTGGCAGAACGACCTGATCATCATCACCGATCAGCGCGTGATACAGATTCGGCGGACGATCCTGACGTTTCGCTACTCCAAGAGCGAGCTGAGCCTGGACAGCGTCCAGGAGACACAGGTGCGCATCCCGCCAAATCCGCTGGCCTATGCGCTCAATTTTGGCACGCTGGAGCTGCGTTCGTCGGGGTCCGCGGGGAACTTCCAGCTTAAGATGATGCCCAATCCGGAAGACTTCGAAGAGCTGATTGTGGAGCAGTATCAGCAGCGCAAGACGTCGTCCTTCACGCGGGCTATCAATCCGGCGCGCCCGGATATGCGCAACCCGCTCATCCCGCCGTCGAACGAACCGCATCCGCATGATCTGGCGCGGGCGCGCATCCCGCGCACCATCCGCGAGGAAAGCGAGGCCAATCTCGATCAGGAGCCGGAGCGAGAAGTCTCGCGGCGTATGCCGTTCTCGCCGTTTACCGCCGTGTTCGAGACGAGCAGCGGTATGGTCTTCCGTAAGCACTGGATCGTGTGGCTGCAGATGGTGCTGCCCGGCATCCTGCTGCTGATCGCAGGGGTAGCGGTCTTTCTGATCAGCCTGCCGTTTGACCTGGGGATCATCGGGTTTGCGGGGGGGATGGTGCTGTTCATCATCGGCATGTTCGTCTCGTGGTGGCAGGACTTCGACTGGCGTAATGACTTCATGCTCGTCAATGACACAATCGTGCTGATCGTGCATCAGCGCCCGCTGTGGCTGCAGAACGAGCGCGATCTCGTGCTGCTGAGCCAGGTCGATAACGTCATCTCAGAAGTGAATGGCCTGTGGGAACAGCTTTATAACTTCGGCAACGTGCGGTTGTCACTGGTCGGCGCGGATCAGCACAAGGCGTTCCGTGATGTGCCCAACCCACGCACGGTGCAGGAATATATCATGCTGCGGCAGGCGCACCGCAAAACGCGGGTCGAAGAGGCCATGCGTGACGCCCAGCGCAACATCCTGTCTGAGTATCTGGCGGCCTACCACCAGGGCCTTCTGGCAGATAACGCCCAGCAGCAGCCGAACTACGGCCAGCAACAGCAGAACTACGGTCAGCAGCAGCCGAACTATGGTCAGCAGCCGAACTATGGTCAGCAGCCGAACTACGGTCAGCAGCAGGGCTACGGTCAGCAGCAGCCGAACTACGGTCAGCAGCAGCAGGGCTACGGTCAGCAGCCGACGCGACCCGTTAATCAGCCGCCATCGCCACTGGTACCGCAGCGACCGCAGTCACAATCTAACGATGATCTGCCGCTGCCCCCGCTGCCTGATGAGCGCAGACCCACCGCGCCGCCACCCCCGCGCCCGGATCGCTGGCGCAGGCCGCGCCGCGATGATGATCTGCCACCGCCACCGCCGCTGCGTCCGCGCGGTTGACTCTGGATTCACCCGCTAAAAATGCGCGCAAATCCATTACAATATCACCTCAACTGGCACAGGCCGGTTGTATTCCTGCGAAGTTAGCAAACTCTGGTGTAATTAACATGCCCGTACTGGAAATTGTCACCCCGCCCGAACCTGTCCTGCGCAAAAAAGCCATCAAGGTGGCTGAATTCAGCGATACGCGTTTTCAGCGTCTGGTCGATAACATGATCGAGACCATGCTGGACGCGCCCGGTGTTGGTCTGGCTGCGCCGCAGGTGGCCGTCAGCAAGCGGCTGATTGTGGTGCGCCTGCCCGATGAGGACGAAAACGACCGTGAAGCCTATGGCGATCAGGCGGGCGTTGTTTATGTGGTGGCCAACCCCAAGATCATCAAGAGCAGCCGCGAGATGGTCAACGGTGTGGAAGGCTGCTTATCGCTGCCCGGCCTGCTGGGTGAAGTCGAACGGCACGAGAGCATCGTCGTCACCGGCCAGGACCGGCACGGCAAGGACTTCCGGCTGAAGGCGAAGGGCTGGCTGGCGCGCGTCTTCCAGCATGAGATCGATCACCTGGACGGGGTTCTGTTCATCGACCGGACAGAGAAAGTCTGGCAGGCGGATGAAGACGAAGCGGAAGCCGCCGGCAGCGAAGTCGCACCGGATACGAGCAGCACAGCGACAGAGTAGACCCCTCAGCACAGCGAGTCACAGTCTCCAGCCCCTCTCCAAAAGAGGGGCTTAATGCGTTTTGCGTGGTGCTCAGGGCGCTGGATGATGTGATCAGGACAGGCTGTAGCGTGCTGTGTCGTCCGCGCGCTGGATGTCGCCGTGATGGTGCAGGTAGTCGAGGTGGGCCAGCGACTCCGCCAGGGCGAAGCGCCATTCATGCGGGGTGAAGTTGGATGTATCAAACAGGTGCTGGGCGACTGCGTAAGGCGTCTGATGGCCCGCTGCCAGCAGCGTCAGCGTGTGGGCGAGGCGCTGGTTATGATGGATGAGCAGTTCATCAATCCGCCCCTGCCAATCCTCAATCAGGTGACGGTGACCCGGCAGCGCCATCCGCACATCGAGGGCGCGCAGTGCCTGCAGACTCTCCATAAAGCGGCGTAGTGGCTCCGGCAGGGTGTGCGGCCAAAGGCCGATATTGGGCGTAATCATCGCCAGCACCTGATCGCCACAGATCAGCAGGCGATCAGCGGCGTCATACAGCAGCAACTGACCATCGCTATGACCGGGCGCATCGATGAGCTGGAAATCGCGCTCGCCCAGCCGTAGTGTCGTCCCGGGCTGGATCTGCGTCAGCGTGGTGGGGTGCGGCAGCGTCATGGCGCGGGTGTCGCCGATGTAATCACCGACTTTCCGGGCGAAGTCGTCGGGCATGCCGTTGGCTTCCAGCCAGTTTTCGACGTTGCGTTCGCCGGGCCGCCAGACGGCATCGACCTGATAATCCTCAAGTGGTGAGAGCAGGACCGGCACCATGCACCCGGCTTCCTGGGCCAGATGCTGCAGCCAGCCCGCCATGCCGAAGTGATCCGGGTGGACGTGTGTGAGGACGATCTGCGTGATCTGCGCCGGGGTGAAATTCAGCATGTGGAACAGTTCACGCCAGGCCGCTTCCGACTCTGGCGTGTGGATGCCGGTATCGATGATCGTCCAGCCCTGCGGCCCGCGCAGCAGATAGACGTTCACGCTGCTGAGGGCGAAGGGCAGCGGCAGACGCGCCTGCCAGATATCGGCGGCGATGCGCTGGAGCTTCGGCGGAGTCATCAGTAAGCCGGCTGCCTGAAGCCACTCATCAGAGCAGCTTCAGGGCTTTGCGATAGGTCTCTAAGGCGTCCTGCAGGCGTCCCTGACGCATCATGCCATCGCCCAGGACGCGCAGCACCGCCGGGTTACGCTGCTGCTGCGGTTTGGTGGCCAGCGCCTGCAAGTCGTCCACGACTTCGTTGAGGGCGCTGTTGGCGCGGATGATGGCTTCGTAGTCGCTCAGGCAGCCCTCGACATCGCCTTCGCGGGCTTTCTGTCGGGCGGATTGCAGGGCGACGGGGACATCGATCTGCGCGCTGGTGGGTACTGGCGCTGGCGAAGCGGGCACGCTCGGGGCCGGTTTCGGCGCGGGCGTGGGCGTCGCCGGAATAATCGGCTGATCCAGGGCGGGCAGGGCCGGTTCGTCGTCCTCGATGGTATCCAACAGCCAGTCGGGGATGTCTTCGACGTCCACATCTTGCTCGACTTCAAGCCAGCTCGGCAGTGGCACGTCCTGGTCATCGCTGACTTCCGGCAGCAGCCAGTCGGGCATGGCGTCGCCTTCGTCGCCGCCGTCCTCGTCTGCGGCCAGATCAGGCATGACTGGCTCCGGTATGCCCGGGGCCAGGAAGGGCTGTTCGCTGGTGGCGCGGACAGAACCGCCCATCCAGTCCGGCACGAGTTCGGCTTCGCCCAGGCTCAGTTCACGCTCGATAGGCAGCTCAGCCGAGGCCAGCGGCTGCACTGTTTCTACCTCGCTGGTGACGTAGGTTGAGCGGCGGCTGGCGTACCATTCGGCCAGTTCATCGCGCTTGTTCGGGTCGGATTCAATGGCGAAGGCCTGCACCCAGTTGTCGTCGGCGTTGACGAGCACGGGTGAGGCGGCAGGCGGCGCACTGATGGCCATCGTCTCGGCGGGCGTGGAGGTCTCTTCAGGCTCTGCTTCTGCTTCTTCGTCAAATATATCGGAGAAATCCGCCGCTGGTTCTTCATCCAGGTCAACCTGCAGCCAGTCTGGCAGCGGCTGCATGCCGTCGGTGTCTTCTTCTTCGGCTTCTTCAGCGAGCTCGTCAGCGGTGAAGAACTCAAACTCTTCTTCGTCCGCCTCTTCGTCCGCCTCTTCAGCGGCCAGATCGACGCCGAACTGCGCCTCAAGGATGGCGTTGGCTTCCTCAGGCGTCATGACCTGATCGTTCTGGGCGGCGTCCATCTGCTCGCGCAGCCACTCCGGGATGTTGGCTTCGAGCGCTTCTTCGGGCAGCAGGTCTTCGTCTGCGAATGTTTCTTCCTCAAAATCTTCCTCGTCGACATACTGCCGCTGCTCCGCCTGACGGAACATCTCCTGGAAGAAGTCGTCGATCTGCTCCGGTGAGACGGATTCGCCAGCGTCGAGGCGCTTAATCGTGCTGGATGCTTCAGCCGCGACGGCGGCATCTTCGGCTGCGTCGGCTGATTCTTCTTCGCTGAGTTCGGCAGCGGGTTCCGCTGCTTGTCGCGCCCCGTGCGAGGCGGCGATAGCGTCCAGCCACTCGCTTGGGTCGGCCTGGGTGTAAGGCTCGTAATCGACCAGTTCGGGCAGGTCGGCCAGTTCTTCGAGTTCGTCCGGCTCGGGGCGACCGCCCATTTCGAAGGAATAGGGTTCGTAGCCGGGGCCTTCTGTCTCGGCCTGGGTGGGTTCGTCGATCTCCAGGTCGGCCTCGGTCGTCAGTTCATCGGTGGGAGCGCCCATGTCACGGGCGATGCTCTCCATCCAGTTGAGCGGATCGACGTCTTCTTCGTCATCATCGATGACTGCGCCGAGCGGCTCTTCGCTGCTGATGAGCGCACCCAGGCCGGCGAGATCGTCGTTGATCTGGCCCAGGTCGCTCAGATCGGGCAGGGTGTCGCCGCGCGTCTCTTCCGCGAGCTGGGACAGCCAACCCATCGGGTCTGAGCCTGCGCCGGCTTCATCGCTGACGGATAGGTTTTCAAGGGCGCTGACGTCCAGCCCGGCGGCTTCGTCTTCGCCACCGGAGAGCGATTGCAGCCAGTCGAGCGGGTCATCCGGGCCGCCTGTCGGCTCGTAGACGGTATCGTCGTAGTCGTCATCGTAGGCATCGAGGTCTTCGATTTCAGGGGCTGCCATGGCTGGCTCTGGCTGCTGCCAGCCTCTGGCTTCTTCCTCGTCCTCTTCGTAGGCGGCGCTGGGTTCGGCAGTGCCGGTCAGGCTGCGTAGCCAGTCTTCCGGGCTGGCACTGGCGCTCGCTGATGCGGCGGGCTGCTGCCATCCGGCGAAGTCTTCGTCGTCTTCGTCCGCATCCTCTGACAGCGCGGCGTAGGCGTAATCCTCGTCTTCGTCCGCGTATTCCAGCTCGAATTCGTCCTCGTCGTAGTCTTCGCTGTCGAGATCAATGACGGCCTCTTCATCAAAAACGATAGGCTCTTCGTCATCCACGGCGTAGACGGGGCCGGTATCATCGGCGTATTCGATCTCGTCGTCTTCTTCCGCCATCGGCTGCGGGGCGCGGCCCTGCTTGGCGGCGCGCTCGGCGGCTTCTTTGGCGAGCTGTGCTTCCCACTTTTCCTGGGTCCAGCCCTGCGGGATATAATCGCCGGCATCCCTGAGGCGGTCGTCGTCGGCGTCGATTTCCTCAATTTCCATATCCGCATCGGTGACGAGGCTTTCAGGATCGGCACCCTGACGCTTGGCCAGTGACTCCATCCAGCGGTTGATCTCATCCGGCGTCATGCTGTCGAAATCGGGCATGCCGTCAGCCATGCCGCCAGCCATCTCCCCTGCTGCGTCGCTGGTGTCGTCGTCCGCGGCGATTGGCTCTGGCGTGTAGCTGGCCGGTGCCTGTGTGACGGGCTGCGGCGTGGGCTGTGGCGTGGGCTCCGGCGTCGCCGGTGGCGGAGATGCCGCCGGGGTTGCGGGCTTCTGGGGTGCTGAGGACTGCTTGGCGGCGCGCTCGGCGGCTTCTTTGGCGAGCTGCGCTTCCCACTTTTCTTTAGTCCAGCCCTGCGGGATATAATCGCCGGCATCCCTGAGGCGGTCGTCGTCGGCGTTGATTTCCTCAATTTCCATGTCCGCATCGGTGGTGAGGCTTTCAGGATCGGCACCCTGACGCTTAGCCAGTGATTCCATCCACCGGGCCATCTCCTCCGGCGTCATGTTGTCGAAATCAGGTATGTCGGACATAAGTACCTCTCTAGTGGCTGTGCCGGTGACGTGTCGGCTGCCGTTTCGGTTCGCAAATGGGCCGGGCTGCCAGTCGCCGAGCCAACGCCGGCGCGGGCATCGCGCAGCGTCAGCGGCTCACCAGCGCCATTTAGCGCCTGTCTTCGTCATCCACGTCATCATCGAGATCGTCCAGATCATCGAAATCAAACTCGTCTAGATTTAAGTCTAACCCCATTTCGTCGAGAAGTTCATCCAGACTGCCAGGATCATCCAGACCGTCGTTTGGTTCCGGCGTTTCTTCATCCAGATCATACGGATCGCCATAAGGCCGGACGGGTTCTTCGTCGACGGGTTCTTCAATCGGCTCTACGGGCGTGACGGCGGGCATTTCGGTCGCTGCGCTCGTCTTGTCGAACTCGACCGGCAGCGTGTCGCCGTCAAGGCTGGCCTCAGCTTCCGGCGGTGTATCCGGCGCAGGCGGCGCTTCATCGACGGTGGCTTCATCGCTGGTGGCTTCATCGATCAGCCAATCGGCAGGGATGCCGGCCATGGTGCCGGTGACCAGCGCGCCACCTTCCGGCGCGGTTGGACCATTACGCATCCACAGCGGCGGCTGCGAGAAGGCAAAGCGTCCCTGCTGCTCCGCAACGCGGGCGGCAGGCGCGGGCATGGTCAGGGGTGGCGGCGCACCGGCGCTGGTCTCTTCTTCGACGATATCGAGCAGCCAGCCAAAGTTGGATTCATCGACCGGGTCCGGTGTGACGGCGCGGCGGCGATGGGCGGATTCTTCTTCGCCTTCCGCCTCTTTTTCCAGGATTTCCTCGCGTGCGTCGAAGTCCAGATCAAGCCCGGGTACCAGTTGATTCAGCCAGTCGGGGGCGTTGTTGGCCGCCGCTGCTGATAAGTCCTCGGCATCAACGACCGGCTCAGCTTCTTCGAAGGTGTCAAACTCATCCAGGGCTTCCAGTTCGTCCAGTTCGTCGTACTGGTCGCCTTCCATGGCGTCGTATTCTTCCAGCTCGTCGGCTTCGTAATAGCCGGCGGCAGCCTGCAGATCGGCCAGCTCCTCAAGCTCTTCTTCGGCTTCTTCCTCTTCGGAGGTATCGCCGAAGATGTCCGTAATCTGGTTGCTGGCGACGACGTCGCGGGCGAACTCGTCTTCTTCCTCGTCCTGACCGGAATCCAGGTTCGCTAACCAGTCCGGCTCTTCATCGAGGCTGGCGGTATCGCCCTCGAATTCGGCCAGCCAGTCCGGCTCATCTTCTACCGGGATCGAATCATCGACCTGATCCAGCCAACTGGGCGGGTGGGCGCTCTCCGGCTCTTCGGGCTGTTCCGGCTCGATGTCGCTCGGTCCGAGCATACGCGTCATGCCGCCCGGTGGTTCTGTGGCGACAGGCGGGGCGAAGCGCTCGTCGTCTTCGTCCATATCGAGGACGGCCGTCGCGCCATATTCGTCGATGGGCGGCGCGCCGACAGGCTCTTCCTCGTCCTCGAACTCCTCATAGTTGGGTTCTTCGGCTTCTTCCTCGGCATCCTGCGACATGGCGGCGGCGAGGCCCGCTGCACCAGCGGCGAGGCCCATCGCACCCAGGACCTCGTCGAAATCCTGCTCTTCTTCTTCAGCCTGTTCGCCTTCAGCCTGTTCCCCGGCTTCTTCGCGGGCAGCGCCCATCTCGCCGAACATGGCATCGAAGTCGTCTTCGGCCATGGGCTGATAGTCGGGCTGCGGTTCTTCGTCTTCCTGTTCTTCGTCGGCAGCGCCCATGTCAGAGAACATGGCATCGAAGTCGTCTTCGGCCATGGGCTGATAGTCGGGCTGCGGTTCTTCTTCGTCCTGTTCTTCGTCGGCAGCGCCCATGTCAGCGAACATAGCATCGAAGTCGTCTTCGGCCATGGGCTGATAGTCGGGCTGCGGCTCTTCTTCGTCTTCCTGTTCCTCGTCGGCAGCGCCCATGTCAGCGAACATGGCGTCGAAGTCGTCTTCGGCCATAGGCTGATAGTCGGGCTGCGGCTCTTCTTCGTCCTGTTCTTCGTCGGCAGCGCCCATGTCGCCGAACATAGCATCGAAGTCGTCTTCGGCCATGGGCTGATAGTCAGGCTGCGGTTCTTCTTCGTCTTCTTCGATGACGTTCATCTCGCCGAACATGGCATCGAAGTCGTCTTCGGCCATGGGCTGATAGTCGGGCTGCGGCTCTTCTTCGTCTTCCTGTTCTTCGTCGGCAGCGCCTATGTCAGCGAACATGGCGTCGAAGTCGTCTTCGGCCATGGGCTGATAATCAGGCTGCGGTTCTTCTTCGTCTTCTTCGATGACGTTCATCTCGCCGAACATGGCGTCGAAGTTGTCTTCGGCCATGGGCTCCAGGTCGAGTTCTTCCTCGTCATCTTCGGTCTCGGCGCTGGCGGCGATATCCGGCTCGCCGAAATCTTCATCGACGTCAGCGGCGAAGCCCAGGTCGTCCAGCATGGCGTCGAATTCATCTTCTTCATCTTCTTCGTCGTCGCTGGTGTCGAGGTTGCTCAGCCAGTCGACGTCGACGGCTGCGGCCTCCGGTTCGTCCGTGAACTCGGCGGACGTGAATTCTTCAGGTGTGAATTCATCAGCAGGTTCGTCAGTGCCCATCTGATCGAAGATGGCGTTGAAGGCTTCATCTGCTTCGTCTTCTTCGTCGTCGCTGGTGTCGAGGTTGCTCAGCCAGTCGACGTCGTCTTCGTCTTCTTCAGGCTCGTTGTCGAGCGCGCTCAGCCAGTCGACGTCGTCTTCGTCCTCTTCCTCTGACTCGGAGAGGCCGCCCGTGCTCATCTGCTCGAGCATGGCGTTAAACTCTTCGTCGGACATGATGTCTTCTGGCTCTTCGCCGGGCTGCTCTGGCTCAAAGTTGAATTCTTCGTCATCCGGGTGGGGGGTCTGCGATTGATCTGACATAGTATCCTGCCAATCTGTAGATTCGTCCTGATCCAGATCGAAGCCGGTCAGATTCTCCAGGGCGAGCGCTTCTTCCAGCATGTTATCGGCGTCAGCATCCCAATCTGAGAAGGTTTCATCTTCGACAGAGCGGTCATCGGCTCCGGTAAATGCGGCAACATCGAATTCATCTTCGTGATCGGTATCCTGGTCGCTCTCGTCCCAGGCATCGGCGGGGAGTTCACCACTGCCGGGCGTCCACATTTCAGAGACACCTGCATCACGGTATTCTTCATCCTCTTCGTCGTCTTCGAAGAAGCGCGGCGGGTTCGCGGGCGCGGCCTGTTCTTCGTCTGCTTCCACGCCGGATTCGCGCATCCAGGCCATCGGGTCCTGCAGCGTGCTGGAAATCCCGGCCTCACCGTCGTTGATGTCATCAAAGAGCTTGGGCGCTGGCCCGGCATCTTCCTGGAACTCAATGCCACTCTGACGCAGCCAGGCATCCGGGTCGTTGAGATCACCGGTGGATGTGGTGGGTGGTGGCGGCGCGTCGGCGGCGTCTTCGTCTTCTTCGATCTCAAAATCGCTGAGGAAATCGGGCAGGTCTTCTGCGGATTGATCGACGGCTTCCAGATTGAAGTCATCGAGCATATCGCTGAGTTCGGCAGCTTCGCCGCGCTGCTCGCGCTCCATGCGTTCGATCCACGCGGTGTTGATCTCCGGGTCATCTTCCTCACCCAGATCGACGGTGGGGATGGGGCCGCGTGGGGCGTCGTCTTCGTCGAAGGCACCGGTCTGGGCGTCAAACAGCCAGTCCAGGTTTTCTTCTTCCGGTTCGCTGTCCAGGTTGTCCAGATTGTCGAGCATACCGGTCAGGCCGGTTGGGGTGCGTTTGGGCCGGTCGAAGTCGCCAGTGTCGAAGGTGCCGGTATCAAAGCTGCCGGTGGTGACATCAGAAAGCCAGCTGTCGTCGGCATCGGCGTCCAGGTCTTCGGTCCCCATGCGATTCAGAATGCCCGTCAGGCCGCCAGTGGTGCGGCCTTCCGCGAAGGGATCGTTGCTATCCACAGCGAAGATATCATCCAGGTCGCGCTCATCGACATCTTCACCGAATTCGCTGGTCAGGCCGGTCGAGGTGCGCTCGCCGAGGTCGAACTCGTCGCCTTCCATATCTCCGAAGAGATCGTCCATGCTGATCTCTGGTTCAGGGCGTGCCGGTGCTGGTTCTTCGCCGGCAGCGTCGAGATCGTTGAGCCAGGCCATTTCGTCGGTTTCCGCAGGCTCGGGCCTGGCGGGTGGCTCCGCGACGTCTTGCAGTTCCTGCGCAAGCGCCACGCTGGATTCATCCAGCGAGGACAGCCAGTCGGGGGCCTGCTCCGACATCGTCTGCTGCACGTACTGGCGATAGTTGAGCACCTCCACGAGGAAGGTGTCTTCTTCGGGGCGCGCCCCGGCGACTTCCAGCGCCAGATACGGATCGACTTCCTCGATACGGCTGAGATAACGCTGGGCGTCTGTGGGCCGCTGTTCGTTAAGCCACAGTTCGGCGAGGATGCGATTCGCGCTGACGCAGAACGGCAGCGACTTGAGTACATCCATGGCTTTTTCGGCGGCGTCGATCGTGCGGCCCTTCTCCCATAGAGCTTTCGCCAGCAGCAGTTGCAGGTCGACGCGGCTGCCCTGGCTGTCGATTGCTTTGCGCAGGGCGGTGATGGCCTGATCGTGCAGTTGATTCTTCAGATACTGGCCGGCGGCGGCAGCAGCGGTCAACTGTATCTTGCCGACGGGCTTGCCGCTCTTGCGCGTGTACAGGGCGCGCAGCTTCGCCAGGATTTCGGTATCGTTCGGGTTGAGGTCAAAGGCGCGCTCCAGATGGAACAGGGCGCGGTTCAGGTCCTCGAGGTGGGTGTATGTCTCCGCCAGTTGACGCTGGACCTCGACGTTATCCGGCAGGGCGGCGACGAGCCGCTGCCAGATGTCGCGGGCTTCTTCCCAGCGGGACTGCGCCATCAACGCCTGCGCCAGCGACCGGTACGCTGCCGCATTCTTGGGATAACGCGCCAGGATGTGCCGCGAGTGCGCAATCGCTTCGTCAAAGGACTGACGGCGAATGAACTGTTCGATATGATTGAGATATTGCGTGAGGCTGAGTTCCGCCATGAAGCACCTGTCCTATGGGCCGGAGACCGCCTGCCGCTGCCATGAGACACAAAACCCTCCAGGCAGCAGGCAATCAACCGAATTATAACACAGTTGGCAGGTTCGGCTTAATGCATGGCGGGCAATTTTGGCCGGGCGTCCGCGTCGCCGTTGACAGGTCGCCCGCCCGCGCACACACTAAGGGCAAAGCGAAGGCCAAAAGCCCCACCAAGCCCACGTGCTGCGCGTATCCCGCCGGAGGGCCTGAAGCCGTCTGCACGCTCTTACCACTGTACACCATCAACACGGTATGCAACGATGAAGTCACCGTTTGGATTTTGCTTGAGCGTGGTTAGTGTGTTGATTGCACTGGCCGTGACGCCGATTTTTGCGCAGGACGCCGCAGCCCAGCCCCCACCGACGCTGGCGGATTTCTGGGCGGGGCGGGCGCATTTCGTCGTTGATGTTGCGGATACGGGCCTGCCCATCGGTGAGAGCGACACCCACGATATGGGCGGCGGCGTCTTCTGGTCGTACGTACACGGCAGCCATCGCTCGCACGGCATCGTTGATCAGTGCGGGCAGCCGGTGACGTTCCCGGGGTGCCTGGTGCGCTGGGAGAGCACGGACGGCGGTCGGACGTTCTCGCTGCCAGCGGCAGTGTGCAGCATCCCCTGCGAGCGCTGCCCCTGTGACGATCAGCGCGATCATATCACCGCGCAGCAGTACCCCCGGGTGGCCGTCACGCCGGAACTGATCTATCTGGTGTATGAGTGGCACGCGCAGACCATCCTGCGGACATCGACGGACGGCCTTAACTGGTCGGACTGGGTGTATCTGCGGGTGCCGGGCGGCACCTGGCCGTATGACTTCTTCCCGTGCGAAGACGTCGAGCGAATCGGGCCACACCCCAATATTCGCGGTCAGGCGGATGGCTGTCTGGTTGGCGCGCCACCGGGCATCTACATTGAAGATGATATGCTGTATATCTTCGTCGCCGTGGGATCAGCCCCGGCGCATATGCGCTGTTACAAGGGGGATCGCTTTGGCCCGCTCGATCGGCTGGCGCGCTGCGATCACGACCCGCTGTTTGGCGGTGCGCGTGAATACGGCGATCCGGCGCTCTCCGGCGCGGCGGCCAACGCCTACTTTGACTTCCGCTATATCAGCAGCGCGGACGTGCTGAAGGTCGATGACCGCTACTACATGTTCTATGAGGGCATACGCGGGCCGGATGTGCTCGAACGCGGCATGGATACGCAGTTCGCGCTGGGGCTGGCGCGCAGCACAACCAACGCCATCGACGGCCCCTGGGAGCGCTACCCCGGCAATCCGATCATTCAGGACCTGGCATTCAACTGGGGTATCGGTCACGCGGACGCGCTGGTGCTGGACGGCGTGACCTATCTCTACACGGCGACGGATCAGCGGACGCGCGGGCGGTATGTGCTCGTCTGGCGCTGACAGACGAAGTTTCGCGCTGCTGCGTTCCCCTGCGTGGGATGCGGCAGCGCGCGTCGTCACAGTCTGGCGACGGCCTCCGCCATGCGCGTCAGGCCCGCCTTGAGCGTGGCACGCGGGCAGGCAAAGTTGAGGCGCACGTAGGCGTCATAGCCAGTGCCGAAGAACATCCCCGGATTGAGGCCGACCCGCGCCTGCTTATGGAAGAACTCGCCAGCCGGGACATCCAGCGACAGCGCGGAACAGTCAAGCCACATCAGATAGGTTGCCTGCGGGTGCGTCGTCCTGAGAGCGGGCATGTTCTCGCGGATGAAGTCGCGGGCGTAATCGCGGTTGGCCTGAAGATAGGCCAGCACCGCCTGCAACCAGTCCTCGCCGTACTGGTAGGCGGCGCGGGCCGCTTCATAGGCGAAGATGTTCAGCTTGCTGCTGCCCCAGCCGTAAGCGTGCATCAGCCTGGCCTGTCTGATGAACGCTTCGCGCAGTTCCGCATTCTGGATGATGACGATGGACGCCTGCAATCCGGCCAGATTAAACGTTTTGCTGGGGGCCATCAGCGTGATTGTCCGCTGGCTGATCTCCGGCGAAAGGCTGGCCATCGGCGTATGGGTGTTATCGTCCATGAGCAGGTCGCAGTGAATCTCATCGGAGCAGATGATGATGTCATGCCTGGCGCACAGTTCCGCGAGCCGGGTCTGTTCCTCCGGCGTGTAGATGCGTCCGCCGGGGTTGTGCGGGTTGCAGAAGTAAAGCAGTCGGCTCTGCCGGGTGATGGCCGCTGCCAGCCGGTCGAAGTCGGGGTCGTAATGAAACGTGTGCGCATCATCGAAGACGGGCGGCATATTGACGGCCTGCACGAAGCGCCCGGCTTCCGGCGGCGTCCCCAGGAAGGGGCCATAGACGGGCGTCTCCATCAGCACGCCGTCGCCCGGCTGGCCGACTGCGGCGGCGACGATCGCCAGGCCGGTCACCAGGCCGGGGATCAGCACGACCTCTTCTGGTGCGACTTGCCAGTTGTAAAGGCGCTGCATCCGCTCGCAGATGACTTCAATCAGCAGCGGGCACTCGCTGGTATACCCAAATACGCCATGATCGACACGGTCATGCAGCGCTTCCACAATGGGCGGCGCAACCTTGAAATCCATATCCGCGACCCACAGCGGGACGACGTCCTGTTCGTACAGGCCCCATTTGGTGCTGCGCTGGCTGCGGTGATCGAGTACTGCGTCGAAATCATAGGTCTGCGTGGCCATGACCTGCATGTCTCCCTTGCGTGTGGGTGGTTTGCTGCGTGTTCTTTAGATTAACGTGCCCGCCGCGCCCAGACAATAACCGCGCCCAGACAATAACCGCGCCGTGATGGCCTAGCTCTGGATGGCGAGCTTATTGCTGACGCTGACGAGCGCTCCCTCGAAGATGCGCAGGGCGCGGTCGATATCGGCGGCGCTGACGACCAGCGGCGGAATCCAGCGGATGACATTGCCGAAGGTGCCGCAGGTTAGCAGTAGCAGCCGCTCATCCAGGCAGGCCTGCTGCACAAGTCTGGTGGCTTCGACGTGCGGCTTACGATCGGCTGTTGTGAATTCTGTGCCGATCATCAGGCCCAGGCCGCGTACATCGCCCAGGATGGTATGGTCGCGTTGCAGACGCTGCAACCCGACTTTCAGCCGCTCGCCCATTTTGGCGCTGTTCTCGATGAGCTTTTCGTCGTGCAACACGCGGATCGTCTCGCAGGCCGCCGCCAGCGGGATCGCGCTGCCGCCGCCGTAGGTGCCGCCGTGGGTGCCCGGTCGCCAGCGCTGCATGAGGGCTTTGCTGCTGCCAATCGCGCTGATGGGCAGGCCGCTGCCGAGACCTTTGGCCATCACCAGGATGTCCGGCACGATGCCGGCGTGCTCGTAGGCGAAGAACTTGCCCGTCCTGCCAAAGCCCGTCTGGACTTCATCCAGGATCAGCAGGATGCCGTGTTTGTCGCACAGACTGCGCAGCGCCTGCAAAAAGCGCGCCGGGGCGGGGGTATAACCGCCTTCTCCCAGTACCGGCTCGATGATCAGGGCGGCGGTCTCATCCGGCGCGGATTGACCCTTCAGCACCAGATCGAGCTGATGCAGGCACCAGCGCGTCAGCGCTTCTTCCTCCATGCCGGAGCTGTAACAGGCCGGGAAGGGCGCGACGAACACACCGGAGGGCAGCGGCTGATAATCGTGCCGGTAAACCGTCTTGGCGGTGGTCATCGCCATAGCCTGTGCTGTCCGCCCGTGAAAGCTGCCCTGGAAGACGATCACATTGCGGCGACCGGTTGCATGGCGCGCCAGCTTCACGGACGCCTCGACCGCCTCAGCGCCACTGTTGGAGAAGAAAAACGTGTCGATAGGCTCCGGCGTGATTTCGTTGAGCAGTTCGGCGAGTTCAATCGCTTTGGGCGGGATGACGATGTTCATCTGGCCGAAGAGCAGCCTGCTCGCCTGCTCCTGAATGGCCTGCACCACGCGGGGGTGGCAGTGGCCGGTATTGGTGACGCCAATGCCCGACGTGAAATCCAGATAGGGGCGGCCTTCTTCATCATAGAGATGGACGCCTTCGCCGCGCTGCGGCTGCATCTGCGTCAGGTGCGTCCAGACGGGGGATAGGTGTTGCAGACTGTGCGCGTTCATGGGGTTTCCTGTGGGTCTATCGCTGCCGATGGTCTGGCGGGATTATAACGCAGCCAGTGGGCGCTGTCGTCTAATCCAGGCTGACAAGCGCGCCCGGATCGCGTTATAATCCCCCTTTTAGAACGTGTGTGCAACTCAATCTAGGAATCGCATCTCTGAGAGGAGGCTCCATGAGCGCGCCACTCAAGCTCAGCCGACAGGATGTACGTCGTCTGGCGATCACGCGGCAGCACCTCGATGCGGCTGACAGGCCGGCCATGCTGGATGTCATCCGCGACCTGGGCTGCCTGCAGCTCGACCCAATCAGCGCGGTGGAGCGCACGCATCTGCTGGTCATGTGGAGCCGCGTCGGGCACTATGACACAGCCGATCTCAACCGGCTGATCTACGAGGAGCGCCACCTCTTCGAGTACTGGGCGCACGCCGCCTCGCTGGTCCTGACGGAGGATTTCCCGATTCATCAGTACCATATGCGCTGCGAACCCTACAGCGGCAATTCGAACTGGGACGCACGCTCCCGCGAGTGGCTGGCCAGCGTCGAGAACCACGACCCGCCGCTGAGCCAGTACGTGCGCGATCGCCTGCGCGCTGAGGGGGCGCTGCTGTCGCGCCAGTTTGACGATCAGCGCGTCGGCTGGGATTCCAACGGCGGCTGGTCATCGGGGCGCAACGTCAACCGGATGCTGGATTACCTGTGGGTCAAGGGCGAGGTACTGGTCAGTCACCGGCAGGGCAAACAGCGCTACTGGGACCTGGCCGAACGCATCCTGCCGCAGTGGATGGATCACCCGCCGCTGCCCCCGCGCGACGTCACACGACAGGCGGCGCAGACGGCAGTCCGGGCGCTGGGTGCGGCTACGCCACGCCAGATCACGCTGCACTATACGCGCTACCGTTACCCGGATTTGTTGGAAGTGCTGGATGAACTCGTCACGGCTGGCCGGCTGATCCCGGCGGAGGTGGAAGACGTGAAAGGCCCCTGGTACGTCCACGCGGACGACCTGCCCGCGCTGACGCGCATCCAGCAGGGCGAGTTCGCGCCGCGCACGACGCTGCTCTCGCCGTTTGATAATCTCATCTGCGACCGTGACCGCACGAAGGCGCTGTGGGATTTCCTCTATCGGATCGAAATTTACGTCCCGGCGGATAAGCGACAGTACGGTTACTATGTGCTGCCTATCCTGCACGGCGATCGCCTGATCGGGCGGATCGACCCAAAGTACGATCGCAGACGGCACACGCTGCACCTCAACACAATTTACGCAGAGGACGGCGCGCCCGACGATGACGCCACCCTGACCGGCATCGCTGAGGCGATCCGGTCGCTGGCGGCGTTTTTGGGGGCACGCCAACTCGAAATCGGCGCACCGCTGCCGCCAGTCTGGGCGCGCCTGCGCCAGCACCTCGCCCTGTGAGCGGCGTCAGTCGCCATCCAGCCCCATCGATTGCAGCACACCGGGCGCGAGTAACTGGCTGAAGCGATAAGCCATCTGCTCCGGGCTGGTCTGCATATCGGATTGCAGCCACCAGCGCACCGCGCCCAGCAGCGCCCCCGACATCACATGCGCGATGAGTTCGGGGGGCACCGTCAGGAAGGGCGCAATCGCTCGCAGCGCCGCGTGCTTCATGAAGGATTGCGCGGTGATGTAATCCCACAATTGCAGCATGAACACGGCGTCGGCGTTGTCGTTGAGGATATCCCGGTAGAGCACGGCGTAATCGTAAATGTGCTGGAATACCGGGTAACTCAGCGGCTTGCCGTCCATCAGCAGCGACTGCGGGTTGAGGTCGCTGCTTTCAGCGATAATCGCTTCAAACTCGGTTTGCAGGCTGTGCCACAGAAGCTGCTGCTTATTGGCGAAGTGCGCGTAGAACGTCTTGCGGGCGATGTCGGCCTGTGCGGCGATGTCGTCAACGGTGATGGCGTGATAGGGCTTCTCTCTGGCGAGGTGCAGCATCGCCGCGACGAGCTGGCGTTCGGTCCGCAGGAAGCGTCTGTCTGTCAAATTTAGACACCTGTCTACTAGGTAACGATGGCGTTTGCCCGGGTTAGTCTGGTGAATTTATCATGTGCCTGAAGCTGTAACCAGTAAAGTCCAATGAGAAATGAGGAGAGTCATCAATATGCTTACGGCACGTGCCCAAGAGACACGAGCTGCGCATCCGCAGACACGACAGGATTACTGGCGTGTGTATCACTCTGCGGAAGATCTGGCGCGCTCTGATGCACTGCGCCGCGTCTACACGGTGAGGTCGACGGGCGTTGATCTGCACGTGGACGCCTACGAGCGCCCGGAAGTCGACGCGCCGGTTGTGATCTTCAATCATGGTGGCGGCGGTTACTCGCGGCTGTTCGTGCCGCTGGCGCTGTCCCTTTATGATCGGGGCTATACGGTGCTGACGCCCGATCAGCGTGGGCAGGGACTTTCCGGCGGCAATCGCAGCGATTTCACCCTGGGGCAGTTCGTGCAGAACATCGTCGATGTAGCGCACTGGGCGCGAGAGCGCTACAGCGGGCGGCTATTCCTGGCGGGTGGCAGCGTCGGTGGCGGCCTGACGTACAAGGCGGCGACAGCGGGCGCGCCCGTCGAAGCGCTGATCTGCCACAACCTGTACGATTTCGGCAAGGCGCGCGATGCGCTCTCTGTATCGCGGTTCGCGTTTGCGGCCAATATCCCGCTGGTGCCGAGGCTGTTCGCGGCGGCGGCGCGTTTTTTCGCGGCGTTGGTGCCGGGCCTGCGCATCCCCTATCGGATGCTGGGGCGCTTCGACAAGATGGTCGATCCACGCGTGACAGGCTTCTATCAGAAGTGGCTGCAGGACCCGACGCCGATCAAATGGGTGAGCCTGCGCTACATGGCCAGTACATTCAGCACGCCGCCAGCCATCCCCTACGAGCAGAATCGGCTGCCCGTGCTGGTTATCAATCAGACGCGGGATGAGATGGTCGCGCCAGCGGTCACCCGGCGCAATTATGATCGCCTGAGTGGGCCGAAGCAGTATGTCGAGATCGACTACGGCCATTGGGCGATGGGCGATAACTTCGAGCGTGAGTGGGTGGATGCCGTCGACAGCTTCCTGAAATCGCTGCGCTAAATCTGAAACTGATTCCGACGCGATGTCTCACGAGGGTATAAGCTAAGCACTCTACAATGGGGCCGCACGCCCAACCGACCATAGCCCCGGGTGCCGCTATGCCCTCGATCTATCGCAGTGATGCCGGACATCAGGCCATTCTGGATTGGTACGACAGCGCCGTCGAGCGGCTGGCCGTACCGGTCGAGTCCCACTACATCGATACGCCCTATGGGCGGACGCATATGCTCGTAAGCGGGCCGGAAGACGCCCCGCCGCTGGTGCTCGTCCAGGGATACGGCGGCAGCGCCCCGTTGTGGCACAAGCAGCTTGCGGATTTCGCCCGCGTGCGGCGCGTCTACGCGCTGGATACCGTCGGGATGCCGGGCCGCAGCGAGCCGCGCCCGCTCAGCCTGCTCGATGACGCCTATACGCGCTGGCTGCTCGCCGTGTTTGACGCGCTCGGGCTGGATCGGCCGGATGTGGCGGGCGTGTGCCTGGGCGGGTGGATCGTGCTGCGACTGGGCATTGATGCTCCGCAGCGCGTCCGTAAGGCTGTGCTGCTGAGTCCTGTCGGACTGGCCTGCTTCAAGATTTATCTACGCAGCGGCGTGCCGCTCATCCTGAACATGGGCGACGAGGCGCGCGCCGAGCGCTATGGTCAGCGGCTGCTGGTGAACGCTTTCACGCCGCCGGGCAGCAACCTGCGCTTCGATCGGGAGCTGGCGCGGGCCATGCTGCTCTCGGTCAAGTATTTTGATGTGGGCGTGGCGGCGGGTCTGCTGGGAGAGCGCGCTCGCCCGCTGGAACTGTGGACGGCGCTGCGCGTCATGATTCGCTTCGTGCGCAGCGAGCCTATCGCCGCGCTGAGGCGCTTCGAGGTGCCGGGGCTGCTGATGGTCGGCGAGTACGAGGCGATCTACAATCCGCAGCAGGCGCTGCGCCGCGCACAACGCGCCATCCCTGACCTGCAGGCGGAAATCGTCCCGGGCACGGGTCACGCCGCGATCTACGACCGGCCCGATTACGTCAATCCGCGCATCCTCGATTTCCTGGCATAATCTGTGGCCATCACCGGACTGCTGCGGCAGTTGTCCGGCGGTGGGGGCTGTTCTACAATCAGCATAATGCACGCCAATCAGGAGAGTGTCAGGCGATGAGCGACGACAAACCGACCCCGCCGCCCAATGAGCCGGAGCAGCGACCGGAAGATCGACTTCTGGAAGAACTGCGCAACCAGGGTGAGAACGTCAAAGAGACCCTGAAAGACTGGGGCATAGATCTGGACCGCTTCGCGGAGCGCGCGAAAGAAGCCGGCGATGGCGCTAAGCGGCAGTTTCAGCAGGCGTTGGATGATCTGCAGGCGCAGGTCGACAAGCAGCAGCAGACGCCCGCCACGCCCCCGGAGGCGACGCCAGAGAGTGAGCTGTTTAATCAGCTTGAGCAAACCTGGGAAGACATCAAGACCGGGGTACAGGCCACCAGCGAAGACCTGAATGAACGGCTCGATGAGATGATCGAGCGCAGCGAGATGGACAAGCCGACCCGCGCCGCCCATGATGCCGACCGCGCCGAAGACCGCGCTAACGAAGCGCTCGATCGCTATGAGCAGATGCTCAACCGGCTGACGGGCAAGGATCGGCCCAAGCTCCCTGACGACGACGAGAACTGAGAGGGCCTGCTTACGCCTATGACGGACTTTCCCATCACTGATCGCAACCGTGTGCGGCGCGTGCCCAAACGCGCGACCTATGACCATGACACGGTCTACGCTATTGTGGACGCCGCGATGATCTGTCATGTGGGCCTGGCGATTGATGGCCAGCCGGTTGTCATACCGACGATCCACGCCCGTGACGGCGATACGCTGCTGCTGCACGGCGCATCGACCAGCCGCCTGCTGACGACAGCCGGCCAGGGCGTGCCGCTGTGCGTCACCGTCACGCATCTGGATGGGCTGGTGCTGGCGCGCTCGGTATTTCATCACTCGATGAACTATCGCTCGGCGGTGCTGTACGGGCAGGGCCATCTGATTGATGACCCGGACGAGAAAATGCGCGCCCTGGAAATCTTCACCGAGAAGCTGATCCCAGGCCGCTGGCAGGATGCGCGTCAGCCAAACGCTACCGAAATCAAGGCGACGGCGGTCGTCGCCGTGCCCATTGAATCCGCCTCGGCCAAGGTGCGCACAGGGCCGCCGGTCGATGATGAGGAAGATTACGCGCTGCCTGTCTGGGCGGGGGTGCTGCCCCAGCGGACGCAGTACGGCCCATTGGAGGCCGATCCTCGGCTGACGGCTGACCCAACGCCACCGGATTATCTGCAGCGTTTCGTCGCTGAGCAGCGCGAGAAGTAGCCAGCGCATCCCATTAAACGCGAACCGGGCCGCGATACGCATCACGGCCCGGTTTTTTACTGCATCAGACGTCCTGCGTCTGAAGTGGCCTTACTCGACTTCGGCGGCAGCCGGGGCGTCGCTGGCCTCGGGGATGTCGCTGATGTCTTCTTCTTCGGTCGCCTCTTCTGCAGCGATTTCGACGTCGCTGGCTTCGCGGCGGCGATACATCCAGGCTTCCTGTTCTTCCACGCTGACATCGTCGATGCTCAGCTCGATGTGCTGTCGCACCGGTTCGATGCCGACGATGCGCACCAGGACGGCATCACCTTCGCGGAACATATCGGCAGGGGTGGAGGCCCCGAGCGATGACATGCGGCTGGTGTGTACCAATCCCTGCGCGCCACCGGGCGCGGCGACGAAGATGCCGAAATCGACCACGTTCGTGACGATACCGTCCATCAGATCGCCAACGGCGTGGTTGCTGATGAAGGTCTGCCACGGATCCGGCAGTACCACCTTGCGGTTAAGCGCGATGCGCTCGCGCTCGATATCCACGCTATCGATGCGGACATCGACCTCATCCCCGACAGAGAGCACGTCGGAGGGGTGCGCGATGTGGCGATGATCGATATTGGAGATATGGATCATGCCGTCAACGCCACCAATATCGACGAAAGCGCCGAAGTCCGTCAGGTTGACGACGCGGCCCTTGACGACCGAGCCGACTTCCAGTTCCTTCAGGCGTTCGCTGCGGGCTGCACGTCGGGCGGCGCGCTCACTCAGGATCAGGCGGTTGCGTTCCGGCTCCACCTGGATGACCTTGAGTTGCAGCGTCCTGCCGACCAGCTCCTGCTTGATGTCGCGCAGGCGTCCGGGCGAAGTCCCCGCCGGGATGCTCTCAATGTGTGAATTGGGCACGAAACCCATCAGGCGATTGAAGCGTACGAGCATACCGCCCTTGTTGACATCGACCACGCGCGATTCGGTCATGGTGTCGGCTTCCAGGTATTCCTGGGCGCGCTTCCAGTCTTCCTGTTCCAGCGCCTTGTTGATGCTGACGATGAGTTCGCCTTCGGCATCATACGGGACCAGTACGACAGCCAGGACTTCCTGACCTTTTTCGATCTGTTCAAGATAGTCATCAGGCAGGCGCACGAGATCACGGCGGCCCACAATGGCGTCGCGCTTGAGGCCCACATCCAGGATGATCTCATCCCGCCGGACTTCCAGCACGGTGCCTGTCAGTATCTGACCGCGCCGTGGCTCGTCGTACATGTAGGTTTCCAGCATTTCCGCGAAATCGGTGTTACCATTAAGGCCGTTCTCTGTGCCCTCTCGAAGGGCATCTTCCATAGACGTTACCACTTTCCACCTCGTGATTTGGTTACAACACCGGCACCCCGAGCCCCGCCGGTGAATAGGGCGTATGGCGTCGGCCAAAGGGGCCAATCGCCATATGACTTGCAGCCAATCTGCAATGAAAACGCTACTAAACCCTTACGGCGTCATGCCGGGGGCATTTCAAATGAAATCCATCGGTTCAGCAGTCGGTGCGTGCCTGAAGTGAGCCGGTAAGGGGAGCGTCTACTGGTGATTGGCGTTGCATCTTCTGATAATGCACACCATCAATGGTATCACAAGCGACCAGTGGACTCAATATGCCACTAAGGCTTTTCATGAGTTCCAAAGAAGCTCTGATGTAAAATCTATGTTAATTCCGTCGAAATGTGGATCGAAATGAATCGGACGTGAAATTTTGCGTTGGTCGGGGTGTTGTGACCCGGCAGCGCGGGGGCCATTTGCGCCGCTGCCGGACCGCTGAGGCCCGGCATTGGCGCGTTTTGGTGCGGGTTGTGTTTGCCTAGTTGATGCGAGTCGCGGTGCCCGTCAGCACCCACTGGACGTAGGTTCCCTCGCCACCAACGGCTGTAATGACGATGCTGCCCGTGTCGCTATCGGCGGTCACTTCGCGGTCGATGAGCGTCTGGCCGCAGCTGTACGTCTGGCCGCCGGTGAAGAACTGAATCTGATCGGTACCCGTGCCGAAGCAGCTCACTGCGATCACCAGTCGCGCACGCCCACCGGAGAGGGCCGCATTCGGGTTCATGCCGGTGACGCTGTAGCGCACGCGGTCTTCACGGTCGCCGTCGGGGTAGCTGACGAAATCCGTTGTAGATACAGTCTGATCCAGCGGGATATTCAGCGGCTCGTTGAAGCGGGCGTCCTCCGGCGCGACCGGTGGCGGTGGCGGCGTGGTCGGCGTATAGCTCGGCGTGTAGGTGGCCGTCGCCTGGGCCGTCGTCGGTGAAGGCGTCGGACTGGGCGTGTAGGTGTTGGTTGGCTGGACACTCGTCGCTGATGGCGTCGCGGTGGACGTCGGGGCGGACGTGGATGTGCTGGTCGGCTGGACACTCGTCGCGGTCGCCGACGGTGTGGCGCTGGGTGTTTGCGTGGCGGATGGCGTCACGCCCGGGGCCAGGGTATTGGTGGCGGTCGGCGTCGGGGTGCTGGTGGCTGTTGCCGTCGGCGTGCCGGTGACGTCCTCAGATGCCGGTGAGACTTCTTCCGTCGCTTCCGGGGCGATATCCGGCGTAGCTTCTTCAGTCGGCTCTTCCGTATCGTCGGTGGGTGCGGCTTCACCAATCGGGGCGACATCTACGCTGATGGTAGCGCCGGTCGTGTTGTTGACTGTGATCTGCAGCGTGTAGGTGCCTTCATTCGCGGGCAGGTTGACACTGGCGGCCATCAGATCACCACCGGGAATGTAGGCGGTCTGAATGTCCATCGGGTTGATGACCTCGACCAGGAAGTTGGTGCCGGCTGTCGATGTGCTGACCGTAGCGAGTTGAGCCTGTTCGGGGTCTGCGGGGATGGTGTAAACGAGCATACTCGTCCCCGGGCCGGCCTCACCGCTGCTCGGTTCGCCGGGCGTTACGGGGGTTTCGCTGGTGGTCGGGATGCCATCCAGCCGCAGCGCGAAATCGCCGAAGCTGCCGTTCAGGCTGCTGACGATGACGCTGTAAACACCATCACCGGGCAGACGATGGACGAGCCGCGTCGTCGCGCCGCCCGGGTTGAGCGGGTCGGCGGCGCTGCTGGCGACCGTCTGGCCGCTGCTATCGATCATGGAGAGTACGACCTGAAAACCGGGCGTCAGCGCGATGGCCTGGATGGTCACGCGGTCGCCGGTGCTGCCCTGGAATGAGAAGAACGTCAGCGGCGCGCTGGCGCTGAGGCTGCTGGTGACGCCGGTGTCGTAGTTCAGGATGCCGCCCTGCGCCTGAGTGGGCATTACCAGCGCGCCCAGCCCAAGCCCCATGAAGACTGCCACAACTGCCAGTAATCGCTTCATCATATCCCCCTCTTGAGGTTTGCTCGCATGGTGGTAAATGAATGGATTTTAAGAAAAACTAGATACGAGTAGAGAACTATAGCACGGTATACCTATCAGGCAAAATTTGAATCTGGTTGGATGCATATGGTTCTGGTACGAAAAAGTCTGTAAAAAAGCGCTCGAAAGATACCTCAATCTGACCGGCTGTAGATGAGAAAATGCACAAAAGTTACAGCGATGGGTGAGAAATGTCTCTCACTTGTATTTTAATGAGGCGAATTTTATGATCAGCATCTTGAAAACTCATAGAGTGCGTTGGCGCGAGTCGCAGTTCCACCGGGCTTGTTCCGGTTGGTTGCAGGGTTAATCGCGCTGCGGGCAACCTCACCCGTATTCACCGCCGCCCGGCGTTAAGACGCGCGGAAGTATCCGGGGCATTCCCGGCTTTAACCTGACCGCGCAATCCTGATTTACACAGAACAGATTGGAGCATGTCTATGGCAACGAGCGCAAATGCCCGGAGCGTAGCCGCCGCCCCGAAGAAACTCAAGAAACAACTCGGCCTGTTTGATGTCTACGCGATATGCACCGGCGCGATGTTCAGCAGCGGTTTCTTCCTGCTGCCGGGGCTGGCCGCCGCCCAGACGGGACCGTCTGTTGCGCTGGCATATCTGATCGCCGGCATCCTCATGCTGCCAGCCATGTTCAGCATGGCGGAACTGGCGACGGCCATGCCGCGCGCTGGTGGCGACTACTACTTCCTCGACCGGGCGATGGGGCCGCTGATTGGCACCATCGGCGGTGTAGGGACCTACCTCGCGCTGACACTCAAGAGTGCCTTCGCCCTGATCGGCATGGGCGCGTATCTGGCGCTGTTCTTCAACGTGCCGATTCAACCGCTGGCGATTGGCCTGACGCTGGCCTTCACTGCGCTGAACATCTTCGGCGCGAAGGAGACGACTGGCCTGCAGCGCGCACTTGTGACGATCCTGGTAGCGATCATGTTCGTGTTCATTGTGGCTGGCGTGTACGAGGCCTTCAACCTCAACATGACCACGATCGTTGAGACGCAGTTTTCGCCCTTCCTGACGGCGGGTGTCGCGGGCCTGCTGGGGACTGTCGGTTTCGTGTTCGTGTCGTATGCGGGCCTGACCAAGATCGCCAGCGTCGCGGAGGAGATCGTCAACCCTGGGCGCAACATCCCGCTGGGCATGATGCTGTCGATCATCAGCACGACGGCCATTTACGTCATTGGCGTGCTGATCATGACGGCTGTGCTGCCGAATGAAGAATTCCTGACGAGCCTGACGCCGGTCGCGGACGCGGCGCGTAGTGTGCTGGGCTTCCTCCCGGGCGATCTGGGTCTGCTGCTGGTGGTGGCGTCGGCGGTGGCTGCGTTCGCCAGCACGGGCAACGCGGGGATTCTGGCGGCGTCGCGTTATCCGCTGGCGATGGGCCGCGACCGGCTGATCCCGGCTGCGTTCGCGCGCATCGGTGGCGCAGGCACGCCCACCTTCTCGATTCTGTTTACGTGTGCGCTGATGATTTTCGCCATCCTCGCCCTGGATGAATCGTCCATTGCGAAGGTGGCCAGTACCTTCCAGCTCATTATCTTCATGCTGGTCAACTTCGCGGTGATCGTCATGCGCGAGAGCAGGATCGAATACTACGACCCGGTCTACCGTTCGCCGCTGTATCCGTCGATGCAGGTGGGCGGCATCATCGCCTCAGCGTTCCTGCTGTCCTACATCGGCACGGATGCACTGCTGCTGACGCTGATCGTCGTGGGGGCGTCGATGCTGTGGTATGTCTACTATGCCAGCCGCAACGTTCAGCGCCACGGCGCAGTCTTCCACTGGTTCAGCCGCCTGGGCGAAAGTCGCTATGAGGGCCTGGAACACGAGCTGCGCGAAATTCTCAAGGAGAAGGGGCTGCGCGACGAAGACCCGTTCGAGGAGATCGTCAGCCGCGCCCCGGTGATCGATCTCAAGGATGCGGCTACCTTCGATGAGATCAGCGTGCAGGCGACGCATCTGCTAAGCCAGCGCCAGCCGCTGCTATCAGAGACGCACGCCCGGTTGTTCATCGATACCATCCATGCCAACTTCACACTTGTATCTCATGGGGCTGCGCTGCCCAGCTTGCGCCTTGAGGAAGTGACGCAGCCGTAGCTGGCCATCGTACGCTCGCGCGAGGGCATCCTGGTCGATCATGACAACGATGGCACCACGGAGCGCGTGCGGATCCATGCGTTCTTCTTCCTGGTCAGCCCGATGGATAACCCCGGCCAGCATCTGCGGATTCTGGCGCAGGTCGCCAATCACATTGAGACGACCGACTTTCTATCGGAGTGGTGCCACGCAGAGGGCGAACAGGAACTGCGCGAAATCCTGCTGCACGACGAGCGTGTGCTGACGCTGTGGGTCGAGCCGCAGCACCGCACCGAAGAGATGATCGACCGGCGGCTGCGCGACGTCGCCTGGCCGGACAACGTGCTGGTGGCGCTCATCCGGCGCGACGGTGAAGAGATCATCCCGCACGGCGATACCGTCATCCAACGCGGCGACCGCCTGACCATCATTGGCGATCCCCAGGACATCGAGAAGCTGTTCCACAGGTACGTTGGCGACTGAGTACCCGCATCATAAGCGACGAACAGCAACCGCAATGACAGGCAGGGTCGGCAGTGACCGGCCCTGCTGCGTCTGTGCGGGCTGTCTTCATCAAATAGTCATGATTGCACGCTAAGATCAGGCCGGGTTAAGAGGGCGGCGCGTCCTGTTATGCGTCCTGTTATGCGACGTGTTATGCAGACGAGGCCTGTGCTATCATGAGCGGCACCTCTGCCATATGACCGCAGCCAGTCACGAGTGCACCATGCCACAATCAAGCAAGAGACGGGCGTTTCCATTGCGATACTCACCGCCACACTCACTGGATAACATGATCAACCGGGTTGGCTGATGAGCATCGCCTATCCCACGACGTTTTTATTGCTGTTGCTGGCGCTGCCGCTGATCTGGCGGATTGGCTGGCCGCGTTACGCCTATCGCCGCCGCCGTGATATCACGAGCCTGCTGCTGCGCAGTGCGATCGTAATCCTGATCGCGCTGGCGCTGGGCGGCGCACAGTGGGTCCAGGCTGTTGAGAAGCAGGCGGTCGTCTTCCTCGTGGATGTCTCCGACAGTACGGGGACGGCAGCACGTCAGGCACAGTTGGATTACATTCAGCAGGCGGTGGCGGATAAGCCCCGCGATGATGAATGGGCGATTGTGGTCTTCGGCGCAAATGCCGCCCCGGAGCGCGGCTTCAGCACGCTGGACGACGTGCCGGACGCGCTGCGCTCGCAGGTCGTCAGCGGGCACACCAACATCGCTGAGGCGATACAGACGGCGATTGCCATCTTCCCGGCGGATGCCCGCCGCCGCATCATCCTGTTGAGTGACGGCCAGCAGACGCTGGGCGACGCCGAAGCGCGGGCGCGTCTGGCCCAGGCCGCCGGCATTGAAATCAGCTATGTGACTGTGCAGCGCGAGCAGCGCGCCGATGTGCGCATCCTCGATCTGGAAGCGCCGCCGCGTCTGATCGCCGGGCAGGAATTCGACCTGACGGTGAGCGTCGAAGCGCAGCAGATTACCCCGGCGCGGCTGGCGTTATACGCCAACGGCAGTCTGATTCAGGAGCAGGACGTTACCCTGCAGCCCGGCGTGACGCGCTATACGCTCACGCAGGAGGGCGCGGAGACGGGCTTTCTGAATTTCAGTGCGATCATTACCCCGCTTGATGGCGAAGGCGATCTTTTCAGCCAGAATAATCAACTGGCGGCATTTACGCAGGTGGTAGGGCCGCCGCGTGTGCTGGTCGTCGCTGCGGATGCGGCGGACGTCGCGCAGTTGATCCCGGCGCTGCAGACGGCGGGCTTCGCGGTGGACGTGCGAGAGCCGCAGCTCATCCCGCCGGAGACAGCCGCCCTGGCCGATTATCGCAGCGTGATTGTTGCTAATGTGCCGGCGACGGATTTTACGCGGCGGCAGATGGAGCGACTCGACAGCTATGTGACCGACCTCGGCGGCGGGCTGGTGTTCGTCGGTGGGCCGGATAGCTACGGGCCGGGCCAGTACTTCGATACGCCGCTGGCCGCGACGCTTCCGGTCGAGATGGACATCCGCGATCAGCAGCGCCTGCCGCAGCTCACCATCGCTTATCTGATCGACCGCAGCGGCAGTATGGCCGCCACTGACGCCAACGGCATCCCGAATATTGAGATCGCCAAGCGCGCTATCGACCTCAGCCTGGAGTTTTTGCAGCCGAGCGACCGCGCGGCCATCGGCACCTTTGATACGGGTGGCGCGTGGGTCGCGCCGTTCCAGCCGGTGGAAGACCAGCGGCAGTTGCAGCGCCTCGTCGGGACGCTGCGCAGCGGCGGCGGCACGGATATCGGCGCGGGGCTGGCCCTGGTCGAGCGTGACATCACCAGCGAGCCATCCGAACGCAAGCATATGATCCTGCTGACGGATGGCGGCAGCAATCCACGCGGGCTGGTGGAGCGCGTTCGCCGTCTGAACGTTGAGCAGGGCGTGACTGTTTCCGTGATTGCCATCGGCAGCCTGCAGCCTGCGTTTCTGCAGCAGATGGCGGAAGTCGGTGATGGTAACTTCCATGCGGTGACGGACGTCAGCGAGATACCGCGCATTTTCACCTTAGAGACAGTGCTCGCCAGCCGCACTTTCATCGAGGAGGGCGATTTCAGCGCCCGTCAGACGGCCAGCAGCCCCATTATGGACGGCATCACCAGCCTGCCGAACTACTTCGGCTATGTAGCGACGACAGCGCGCCCGCTGGCGAGCGTGGTCCTGCGTGGGCCGGAGCCGTTCAGCGATCCGCTGCTGGTGACGTGGCAGCGTGGCCTGGGCCGGGCGGTCGCCTTCACGAGCGATGCGACGGCCCGTTGGGCCAGCCCCTGGGTGACCTGGGAGGGCTTCTCGCGCTTCTGGGGGCAGGCGGTCGCCTGGTCGATCACGCAGAGTGCCGAGGACAACCTGGAAGCACGGGTCGTCATGCAGGATGAGACCGCGCGTCTGATTGTCGATGCCCGCAACCCCGGCGGCGACTTCCTGAATAACCTCACGCTGGATGCGTCGATTCTTGATCCGACGAACGCGGCGCGCAGCGTCCGCTTGCAGCAGGTGGCCCCCGGTCGCTATGAGGCGAGCTTCCGGCCTGAGGCCGAAGGTGCATATTTCCTGGCGCTGACGGGGTCCGGCGAGGTCGGCGGCGCGGGGGTGGATTTCAACGCGATTAACGGCTGGGTCATGAGCTACTCGCCGGAGTACGCGCAGGTCGGCGCGGATGAAGCGCTGCTGGCGCGTCTGGCGCAACTGACCGGCGGGCAGTCGCTGGCGGAGACGCCCGAAGCGGCCTTTTTGCCTGCCCAGGAAGTGCGGACTGCGGCTCAGCCGCTGTGGCCGCCCCTGCTTCTGCTGGCGCTGCTGCTGCTGCCGCTGGATGTGGCCGTTCGCCGCCTGATCATCACCCGCAGCGATGTAGGAAGATTGCGGGCGTGGCTGGATCGTGGGCGGGTCGCCGCGCCGGATGCACGCATGACGACGCTGATGGACGCACGCAGTCGTGCGCGGCAGCGGACCGGTGCCGGAGGGCGTGACGCCGCCGTTGATCGCCTGCGGCAGCGACAGCCCGAACCAGATGATGGCACCCCCCCGCCATCGGGTGCGCCGCCATCGGGTGCGCCGCCACCGGGTGCGCCGCCACCGGGTGCGCCGCAGACTGCGCCCCGCGCCACTGGAGAGACAGTCGGCAGTTTGCTTGAGCGTCGGCGTCAGCGCCGCGATACGGAGGAATAGAGCGCTCCGGGGCTGGGGACAGATTCAACCTCATCCCAGCCCCTCTCCAAAAGAGAGGGGCATGAGGACAGCGATTTTTCTCCCCTTCTGCTGTTGGAGAAGGACCGCGATATGAGCTGAAACGCTCCGGGATTGCACACTTTCAGGCCAGCGGTGCCTCGATGTAAGGCTGGCCAAGACGCGATTTTTCTTCATCCACGACTTCTGGCTCCAGCTTGGTGTAGAGCGGCTTTGGATCGCGCAGCTTTTGCCCCTGCGGGAACTCGCTCGGTGCCCAGCGCCCGATAGCGCCTTCCGGATTGTAGAAGAGCGCCTTATGCTTGCGGCCATCCTCATCGTACTCGCGGATTTCCAGCATACCGAAGAGCTGGCCATCGTAGCCGAGCAGCTCATGCACCTGCTGGCTGCTGAAAGGCAGGAAGGGCGAGAGCAGAATTTTCAGGTTGTCGATGGCACGCAGCGCCGTATAGATGGCGCGCCCGGCGTCGTTCGGGTCGGTCTTGTAGACCTTCCAGGGGGCGCGCTCGTCCAGGTAGCCGTTGACCTCGCGGGCGAGGGACATGGCTTCGGTCAGGGCCTCACGCAGTTTGACCTGTTCGAGCAGCCGCCCGACTGACTCAAAGCCGCCTTCGATGCGCGTGATGAGCGCCTGATCGACCACCGTCAGTTCATCGACGACGGGGGCAGCGCCGTCATAGCGCTTGTACGAGAAGCCGACCACGCGATTCACCAGGTTGCCCCAGGCGGCCAGCAGCTCGTTGTTGACGCGGGTGTAAAAGCCGTCCCAGGCGAAGTCGCTGTCGGCGGTCTCTGGCAGGGTGCGGGCGACGTAGTAGCGGATGGCGTCCGGCTGGTAGCGCGTCAACAGGTCGGGCAGCCAGATGGCCCAGTTGCGGCTCTTGCTGAACTGCTGGCCCTCGATGTTCATGAATTCGTTGGCGGGCACGTCGTAGGGCAGTTGCAGCGGCGCATCGTGGGTGCGCTGATCGCCGTCGTTGTACAGCCCATCAATGCCGAGCAGCTCCGCCTGCCAGATCACCGTATGGAAAGGAATGTTATCCTTGCCGATGAAGCAGTAGCCCTTGCTCTCCGGGTTGTACCACCAGTCCTTCCACGCGTCCGGCTGACCGGTGTTGCGCGCCCATTCGACGCTGGCCGTCAGATAGCCCATGACCGCCTCGAACCACACGTACATCTTCTTCTTGTCCCAGCCTTCGATCGGGACGTCGATGCCCCAGTCGATGTCGCGGGTGATCGGGCGCGCCTTCAGGTCCTTGACGAAGTTCTTGCTGAAGTTCATCACCTGCACGCGCCAGTGATCTTCGTGCTCGTTGAGATAGGCGGTGAGCTGGTCGATGAACTGCGGCAGGTCCAGGAAGTAATGCTCTGTCTCGCGCACGGCCAGCTTATCCGATGGATCGCTGATGCTGTGCGGGTCGATGAGCCGGGTTGTCTCCATCAGGTTGCCGCAGTTATCGCACTGATCGCCGCGCGCGCTCTTGTAGCCGCAGATATAGCAGGTGCCCTCGACGAAGCGATCCGGCATGAAGCGCTGCTCCTTCTCGCTGTAGAGCAGTTCCTGCGTCTCTTTGACGAGGTGGCCGCGTTCCAGCAGCCGTGTGAAGATATCCTGGGCGATGCGGTGATGATTGGCCGTATCGGTATGGGTGAACAGATCGTAGCTGATGCCGATCTGCTGCTGCGCCAGCAAAAAACGCTCGTGATACTTCTCGAAGATATCGCGCGGGCTGACGCCGCGTTTATTGGCCTCGACCACAATGGGCGTCCCGTGACTGTCGCTGCCGCTGACCATCAACACCCGGTTGCCCTTCAAGCGGTGAAAGCGTGCAAAGATATCCGCCGGAAGATACGCCCCGGCCAGGTGACCGACGTGCAGATCGCCATTGGCATAGGGCCAGGCGACGGAAATGTGAATCGGTTTGCTCATGTGGTGCTTGCCCCTTGTGTATCCTATCCTGTATCTGATCCTGAATCTGGCACTGAATGTGATGCTGCATCGCTGCTGCGGGCTGCGTCACAGCCACTGTTACGGCAACAAAAAAGCCGCCTGTCGGGGACAGACGGCTGTGATTGTAACCGTTATTGGCGCTCAGGCACACGCAAGAGGCCGTCTGTCCGTGTAGGTTGACATCGGCATCTGCATCATCATGCTGGTGTGGTGTGCGTAAGCGTTCATGTGGCTCAGTATAGCCGGATAGCGGCGGCGGCGTCAAGAAGAAAGTGAGAAGTGCAATTCTGAGCGCCGGGGAGTAACAGAGTCGTCTTGCAGAACGCAGCAGGGGCAGGAGTGGTCCCGCCCCTGTGTGACTATCCCCGGGCCCTGAGCGCAGGGCCAGGGGTTAATGCGGCGTCGCTATTTGACGATTTCAGCCGGTTCGGTCGGCTGATGCTGGCCGTTGGTGCGGGCAGGGCCGTTTACGCTCGCGTTGAGGCCGGCGGTGGCGATGAACTTTTCGACCATGCTGGTGAGTTCCATCGGCAGCACGAACTTTGTAGATGGGCTTTTGCCGACTTCCTGGAGCATCTGCATGTATTGCAGGGCCATCGTCTTCTCGTCCAGGTTGCGCGCTTCGGTAAGGATGGCCTTCAGCGCGGCGGCGTAACCCTGTGCGCGCAGTAGCTGCCCCTGACGGGCACCTTCTGCCTCAAGGATTTCTGATTCGCGCTCGCCTTCGGCGCGCAGGATGGCGGCACGCTTATCGCCTTCGGCCTTGGCGATGGCGGCTTCGCGCTCACCTTCGGCGCGGGTGACGTTCGCGCGGCGATCACGCTCGGCGCTCATCTGACGGTTCATCGCGTCGAGGATGTCGCGCGGCGGCTCGATCTCGCGGATTTCCACCGAGGTCACTTTGAGTCCCCAGCGCTCGGTCGCTTCGTCCAGCTTGACGCGCAGCACGTCGTTGATCTGCTCGCGCTTGCTGAGTACGTCGTCCAGTTCAATATCACCGATGACGGCGCGCAGCGTGGTCGTGGCGATATTGGCCGAGGCGCGCTCGACGTCTTCGACCTTCAGCACGGCCTTCGACGGATCGGTGATGCGGTAGTACACCAGGAAGTCGATGCTGATGCTGGCGTTATCGCGGGTGATGGCCGTCTGCGCCGGGATATCCAGGAACTTCTCGCGCAGATCGACCTTGATGGCCTTCTCAAGGACCGGGATCACGATGATGAAGCCCGGGCCACGCACACCCTTGAAATTACCGAGCTGCAGAATGACCAGGCGCTCATATTCGTTGATGACACGGAAGACGCTCAGGACGATGTACAGAAACACCAGGACCAGAACAACACCAATAAGCGGGGTCAGAAATTCAGGGTTCATCTAAGGCTCCTCTTTCGCTCCTCTTGGGGTTTTGGGCGGTCGATGCATAACCGGTTTTCAAGCGCAGCAGTGCATTTTAGCCTGCGCGCCTAGGATTCGTGATAGCCGTTGGCCTGTGGCAGTTCTTCGCCACGTTTGGCCTTCTGGACGCGGAGTTCAAGCCCCTCCTGGCCGATGACGACGACTTCCGTCCCGATGGACAGCGGATCTCGGCTGCGGGCCGTCCAGTGCTCACCTTTAACGTAAATGGTGCCGACGGGGTCAATCGTGGCGGTGACGCGGCCCCGCGCCCCGAGCACGTCGTCGGCCTCTGCCAGCGTGGTGCGCTGACGCTGTGCCTGCAGGATCGGCAGCAGCAGCAGCCGGTGATACGCAAATGCCACGATGACCATAATTGCGACCAGCAGCGGCGAGACGCTCAGGCCGTCGAACAGGAACAGGCTGGCAATCGCCTGCAGGATCAGGCCCAGCTCTGCGAACTGGCCCATGCGTGTCGATGTAAAGGGCGCCAGCAAAAAGCCGCTGAAGCTGACGATCAACAGCACCAGCATCACCCAGTTAGTCGGCATGTTCGCCAGGGCGAACAGACTCGCACCGAGCAGCACCAGCGCGATGATCTCTACGACGCCCGTACCGGCCATATAGACGGCGGTCACCCCAATCCACAGCCCGGCAATCAGCGCCAGATACACCAGATTCGGGTCTGTAAACACAGCGCTTAACATAGAATCCATAGTTCACCTCTTCAACTTCTAACAGCAGAATGTCATGACGGTCGCTGTTGTGTGTGCGGGCGATTAGCGGCTGATCAGTGCCTGCCACACATTTACCAGTATAAGTCAATTCATGGTCGGCGCAGCCCTAGATATTAGGGGGTCGGCCTGGTGTGTCGGACGATCTGATAAAACGAGAGGCCAGATTGCGCTGGCCTCTCGTCTCATATGTGATGGATCACTGCCGCCGCTGCTCAACAAAGTTGATGGCATCCAGCAGTTTTTGCAGGCCAACGCTGCGATCGCCCTTGATGTGGAAGCGGATCGCGCGGCGGTTGTGGTGGTGCAGCGTCTGCAGATCGCCCAGCGCCTGCGCCCTGAAGAGCGTGCCGAAGCTGTAAGGTTCGCCGGGGATGGGCAGGTCTTCGCCGTTGTCGGCGGTCAGCAGCAGGAAGACGCCGTTGTTGGCCCCGCCCTTATGAAGCTGGCCCGTGCTGTGCAGATAGCGCGGCCCATAGCCGAGCGTTACCGCACGGCGCGTCACGTGACGCAGGCGGCGGCGGACCTCCTCCAGGCGCTCGCGCGTGTCTTCATCCGGCGTGAAGTAGATCAGCAGCGCGAAGTAATCGCCAGCGTGGGTGCCGGTGAACTGCGCCGCCAGGAACTGCGTCCGGCTGTGATCGTCATAATTGTGATCGCGGCCCAGCTCGCGCAGGGTGGCGGCAGTCCCCTCATCGGTGAAGAGCTGCAGGTTGTCGCCGTCCAGGGTGGGCGTTTCCGTCGGCAGTTCGCCATGGGCGATATAGTGCTTGAGCAGCGCCTCAGTCGCTTCTTTGGCCTCGGTGACGTTGGGTTCATCGAACGGGTTGACGTTCAGCAGATAGCCCGCGATGGCCGTCGCAAACTCCCAGCGGAAGAACTCGCCAAACAGGGCGTAAGGATCAGCGAGGCGCAGCGTCACACGTGGGTGACCGGCTTCGCGCAGGGTGCGGATGCCCGTGTCCATCGTCTCGACGTCGGGGTCATCATCGACGCGCAGGTAGACGAAGAGGCGATCCGAAGAATGGTCATGGGGTTTGCCGACTGTCGCCCCGACGACGGGCAGCACGCCTTTACCCTCTTTGCCCAGGCTCTCAGCGACGAGCTGCTCCGCCCAGTCGCCATAGCTGGCGATGCTCTGCGTTGTGTAGATCGACAGCTTGTCGCGGCCTTCCAGGGCCAGCGTGCCGATGACCGCGCCCAGCATCAGCCCGGGATGATACATCGAGGAGATATCTGGTCCGTTAGCCTCGATCATACCGCTGGTCTGTTGCCAGGCCCGGTCGAGGTCGATCCCGATGAGCGCCGCCGGCACCATGCCGAAGTAACTCAGCGCGCTGTAGCGCCCGCCAATATCAGAGGGATTGATGAAGCTGTCGCGGAATTCGTTTTCTTCTGCCAGCTTCGCCAGTTTTGAGTCTTCGTCGGTGATGGCGATGAACTGGCTGCCGTTGTGCCCGGTTTGCTCGTAGAAGTACTTGTAAAACGAGAGCGTTTCAACTGTCGTGCCTGATTTGCTGGCGACGATAAACAGCGTGGCTGGCAGGTCGATCTGCGCTTCGATCTCGCGGATGCGGTCCGGGTCGGTGCTGTCGAGCACGATGAGATCAGGGTAGCCCTCCGCGCTGCCGAACGTGTTGTAGAGCACTTCCGGCGCGAGACTGCTGCCACCCATCCCGAGCAGAACGACGTGCTTAAAAGTGCTATCCTTCACCGATGCCTGAAGCTGCATCAGTCGCTCGATGTCGACGGTTTTCAGGACGTCCAGCCAGCCCAGGCGGTTTTTGATCTTCTCAATCGTCGGTCCGTGATCCTTCCAGACACTGCCGTCACGCCCCCAGATGCGCCCGACGATATACCCCTTATCCATGCTGTTCAGGTTGAAGTTGAACTGCTCGTGATAGACGCCCAGTGCCAGCTTCTGCCGGTCGAGCAGGCCGGATTTCAGCAGGATGCGTTTGGCGTTAACCTGCTGCATGAGCATCTCGAAGGACTCCGAGAAGGCGTCCACGCCATCGACCTGCAGGCGGTGGGTGATCTGGCCCATGTCGATACCGATCTCCGCCAGTTGATCCATGACGACATCCGGCGGCAGGAAATCATCGACTTCCTGGCGGATCGTTTCGCCGGCGACGGCGCCGTGATCGATGAAGGCGGCCAGCGTACCGGGTGGCACCGTGTTGACGGTATCCGCACCGATGAGCAGATCAACGTAGCGGGTATCGCTGTAGGCGGGGTCTTTGGTGCCGGTCGAAGCCCACAGGGGCCGCTGGACCATCGCCCCGGCTTCCCTCAGCTTCTGGAAGCGATCCGTGCCGAAGATACGCCCGAAGCGCCGATAGGCGAGCTTGGCGTTGGCTACTGCGGCCTGACCGAGCAGGCGGCGGTTGGCGGCCATACGGCCGGTGTCGCCGTGGACCTGAGCAGTGCGCATATTGTTCTTGAGGATGTTATCAACGGCGCTATCAATGCGGCTGAGGAAGAAGCTGGCGACGCTGGCGATCCCGCTGACGTCCTGCCCGGCTTCCAGGCGTTTTTCCAGCCCGCGAATGTAAGCCAGGGCGACCTGCTCATAATTATCGACGGCGAAGATCAGCGTCACGTTGACGTTGATGCCCTCGCTGATGGCCTGCTCGATAGCCGGGATGCCGGCATCTGTCGCGGGGATTTTGATCATCAGGTTGGGGCGGTCGACGGTGGTGAACAGGCGGCGCGCCTCCGCGATTGTTTCTGCGGTGCTGCTGGCCAGCAGCGGTGAGACTTCTAAACTGACGTAGCCATCGCGCTTGCTGGTGCGGTCGTAGATCGGGCGCAGCGCATCGGCGGCTGCCTGAATATCGGCGATGGCCAGATGCTCGTAGATGTCGTTTGCGCTCAGGTCGAGCGCTTCGCGGATGGTGTCATCGTAAATAGCACTATCGCCAATAGCTTTTTGAAAAATCGTCGGATTTGACGTAACGCCCAGGACGCCTTCTTCTTCCAGACGGCGCGCAAATGTGCCGTCCTGTAGTTCCTGGCGATGAATATAATCCAACCAGAGGCTCTGACCGTATTGCTGTACGGCGATGGCCGGGTTGTTTGACATGAGCTTCTCCTTAAGTTGGAACCCTGATTCGCTTCATGATGATGTGGCAATGGTGCAGATGCCGGGCACCTGCGGGTTGTCGGAATCTGGCCTGATTTACTTTCCTGATTTATTTTATGGATGTGCGACTGTGGTAACATCTTTCGGATTACCTGGGTGAAAGAACGTATTTTTGGCAATAGTTTTATTGTTTACAGTTTTCAGTTTAAGGCCTGTCCACGAGACGGGCATTAAGAACGCATCAGACGACGATATGGCAGCGGGTGGGTGCGCTGATAGGCTGGGATAGATCTGCACCGTGCAGGGCGGACGTTCGTTGTGTTGTAAGAATCATATCATCAAATAAGGCCTTTTTGGGGTGTTGGTGTCTGATCTCTTCGTTGGGTGATGGCGGTTTACTCCTGCCAGGGCGTGCCCTCCTCAAGCGATCTGACTTTGTTGAAGCGGCGCACATAACGTGTGACATCACTCTGGAACTGCGCGCCGACGTAGGCATCCACGAGCGTTTCGGCCACGGCTGCGCCGATCACGCGGGCACCCAGGCACAGCACGTTCATGTTGTCGTGCTCGACGCCCTGTTGCGCGCTGTAAACGTCATGGCAGATGGCGGCGTAAATGCCGGTCATCTTGTTGGCCGCGATGCATGCACCGACGCCGCTGCCGCAGACGAGGATGCCGCGCTCCGCCTGACCGTTCTGCAGCGCCTGGCCCAGAACATGGGCTGCGTCTGGATAGTCGGTGCGGTGCCCGTCCGAACTCACGCCCAGGTCGATGACGTGGTGGCCCTTCTCTTTCAGATAGACGGCCAGATACTGCTTGAGAGGGTATCCCGCGTGGTCGGAAGATAAAGCCAGCTTCATGACGGCGTCCCTGTCTGATTTCGGTTTGCAGTATCTATTCTAGCGGTTTTTAGAAAAGACAGCGATAACCTTCGACTGGGAATGGAGGTGCCAACCGGCTAGAAATCCGGCTTGATGGCGACGATATTTGAGACGTGCCCGACTTCCTCGTGATGCAGAATCTGCCAATCCATGAAGTAACTGACCAGTTCCTGCGGGTCGAGCAGGAAGTTGCGGTTGAAATCCGGCACGTGCTCCAGATAGGCCAGGTTAAACGTGCTGTAGATAATGCGGCCACCGGGTTGGGTTGCCTTCTTCAGCAGCGGGAAGAGGTTACGCTTGAGATACCGGAAGACGCAGACGACTTCATAAGCGCCTGCTTCGAGCTGGATTTCATCAACATCGACCTGAAGCAGGTTGACGTTGCGCAGATTGCGGGCGGTCATCTCCATCAGGGCGCGGCGCAGCGCTACCCGGCTGATATCCATGATATCGGTTGTATAGCCCTGAGCAGCCAGCCACAGCCCATTCTGACCGAGGCCGCCCGCCAGATCAAGCGCGCGCGGCGGCGCTTCGACCGGCGGCGCAGGCAGTGGCGTAAACTGCAACAGCAGCGGGTCGGGCGGTGGGTAGGGCTTGTTGCTACTGCGACGAAACACGCCATCCCAGCGAATACGATCTTCAGCGGCCATCGGTGGGCACCCTCCTGAGGGAACAGCCCGGCGTCATGCGTTCAGCTTCTCTCGTACAGATTACGTCAGGTTCATGATAGATAGACGGCCCGTGGGCGCATGGCCTGCGGCTCGTCGGGTATGTCGTCTGGTGCGGCTTCGGTGGTATGCACGCTGGGTGCCGGCACGGTTTCGCTGCGAACAGACGCGCCGCTCTCCGACGCAACCGCTGCGTCGTCAGATTGGGCGGCCGGTGCGGGCTGTGCGTAGCATAACATGCTGCTGACATCCACAAAGCCCAGGTTGCGGGCGCGCTCGCGCTCGTCGTCGTGCGATCCGGCGACGAAGATCAGATCACAATCGGCCTGGATCGCCGCCTGCACTGCCAGCGCCTGCAATCGCAGCGCCAGATCATCGCTGCGCACCTCGTGCAGCAGCGCCTGTGCCGATAGATGCGCGCTGCCCTCGTGGCGGGTGATGCGCGCCACGCCAACCGGGAAATCGTGCCGGTACAGGATCAGGTCGATACGCTGGCCGAGCGTCACGCCGCGCAGGTCCATGCCCAGGTGCAGCGGCTCAATCGATGTCGTCTGGACATCGTAGTGCGCGTTGCGCCAGACGTACCACCAGATACCCATGCCCTCGGCGCTGTTCACCTGACGTACCCGATAATGGCTGGCGATATAGGGCACGATAAAGGGCCTGTCAGGGTCGATAGTGTAGACGGAAACGGGCGTCTCTTCTTCGAGGATCAGGCCGGTGGAGAACAGGGCCTTCTGGAACATGGGGGGATACAACCCCTCAGCAAAGCGCAGACGAGCCTCACGCTGTAGTGCTTCCAGGTGATGCAGGCCGTCGGTGATGTGCTGCGCTGACACCCAGGCTGTGTTGCGGCGCGGTGTCACATAGTTGAGATAGGGCAGTTCTGTCGTCGGGTGATGTATGACGTCCACGAAGCCGACGTTTTCGACCTGAGCACCCATCTGCTGATGTGCATCGAGCAAGTGAGCCTGCACGCGGCGCATCACCTGACGCGCCGCGCGAATTTCGTCTTCGGTCGTCACGGCTTGACCATCCTTGTCCGGTAGCGATGTCAACAGTGTGCTGTCGTTGACTATGACATGATTATAACCGTTAGCTGCTGTAATACCGGGGTGAGTTGGTTAGGTATGGGTGATAACCCGGTTGCAATCGCGTTTGTATGGGAATGGGGTACGGCTTGCGCCCCGCCCAGGAGCGCGTTATAACCATCAGGTGCGCCCGTTTGCGCGGGCCGTGTGTCGGGTGTGCTACCATGAATAGGTCGAAAAACGATGATTATTGTCGACGCCCATCAAGATATTGCCTTCGTAGAAGCCTGTTATCAGCGCAGTTATCGCCAGAGCGCGATTGTCCACCGCGAACGCGAAGCAGATATGCCCTACCCCGCCGCGACAATCGGCCTGCCCGATGCGCTGCTCGGGCGGGTGGCTTTCGTCTTCGCAACGCTGTATGTATCGCCGCCCTCCAGCGGCCTGAACCTGAAGATGCCCGGCGAAATGCCGATCTACAACAGCCCGCGCGAGGCGCATGATCTCGCAATTAAACAACTGGAATATTATCAGCGGCTGGCCGATGAGGACCCACGTTTGCGCCTCATCCTCAGCGCTGATGACCTCGACGCTGTGCTCGCTACCTGGGAAGGTGGCACCGGCGCACGTCAGCGACAGCAGGGCCTCGTCATGCTGATGGAAGGGGCCGATCCGATCATCGAGCCGAAACAGTATGAGGAGTGGTACGCGCAGGGGGTGCGGCTCGTCGGCCCGGCCTGGCGACAGACGCGCTATACGGCGGGTACGGGCGCGCCCGGCGGCCTGACGACCCTGGGCCGCGATCTGCTGGGCATCATGAACGACCTGAATGCCCTGCTTGATCTGTCGCACATGGCGGAGAAAGCCTTCTATGAGGCCATCGACATGTACGACGGGGCGATCATGGCCAGCCACAGCAACCCGCGCCGCTTCGTCAACACGGATCGCCACCTCAGTGATGAGATGATCCGTCTGCTGGCAGAGCGCGATGGCGTGATGGGCGTGGTGCTGTACAACCGCTTCATGGTCGAGGGGTGGCAGCCTGGTGATCCACGCCCGCCCATGAGCCTGATCGTCGACATCATTGACCACATCTGTCAGGAGACGGGCAGCGCCGCGCATGTGGGCATTGGCAGCGACTTCGACGGCGGTTTTGGCGCGGATAGCATCCCGCAGGGCCTGGATACCGTCATGGACCTGTGGAAGCTGAATGACCTGCTGCGCGAGCGCGGTTACGCGGAAACGCAGATTGCCGATATCCTGGGCGGTAACATGCTGCGCAAGCTGCGTCAGGTGCTGCCGGCGCGCTGATTTCGCCTTCAACCTGCTGGTATGGGTGGCTGCTATTCCGTCGGCGTTGCTGTAAGTCTCCTACTGGCTGACTTTTCACCGACGGTCTGGCACAATTGGACTGGATTTCCCTGTTCGGCGGGGGGCATTTTGTCTACACTAAGGGGCGATTTATCCCTAGTGAAGACGGTTTAGAATGACTGATACCGCTGGTAACACCGATGAAAGTCCTGTCAGCGGGAACAACCGCCCGGCACCGGGACTGATCTTCTTTCTGGTCATCCCGCTGATGGGTATTCTGGTTGCGCTGCTGATGATCGCCACTGAGGTGATACAGCCTGGCGGCAGCACCGATCCTGATGCTTTCAGCGCCGCAATAGGCGATGTGGGCGGCACGCTGGTCAATCAGCCCGCGCCCAACTTCGAGCTTTTTGATCTGGATGGTAATATCGTCCGGCTGGAGGACTACACAGGTCAGGTGCTGTTCCTCAACTTCTGGCAGACGACCTGCCCGCCCTGCGTGGAGGAGCTGCCTGCCTTCGTCAACTTCCTGGAGAACAACGCCGGTGAACCGGTCGCGTTGCTGGCGGTCAACTTCGAAGAGACCAGCACCCAGGTGCGCGATTTCCTGGTGTCGCATGACATCGTCGGCCTGCCGGTGGTGCTCGATCCAAACAGCGATGTGCGCCGCACCTACAACGTCGGCGGCATCCCGCAGACCTTCGTCGTCGATGCGGATGGCGTTGTGCGCTTCTGGCGTGTGGGCGAGATGACCGCCGCCGACATGGAAGACTATCTGCGGCTGGTGCAGGAGACGTCGCCTGAGGTGTAACGCGCAGCGCTGCATCTCATCCGCGACCCTGTGGCGAACAGGAAAAATCAGTTTCCTGCGTTGTGCCTCTCCTGTGGAGAAATTGGGGTGAGCAAAACGTCCAGCAGGGGCCGGTGATTGTCGGCCCCTGCTCGTTTTAGATAACAGAAAACAATGGAATAGGGGGCGCTATTCGTCCGTGAAGGCACCGGCCAGGCGCGGTGTCAGCAGCCAGTGGAGCCGGGCGAGCGTCAGGCCGGGCGGCGTCACGTCGACGCAGGCAACCGCACTCGTCTTGAGCGAGAGCGTCGCCCCGGTCATCTCCTGCACGACTTCGCTCATGCTGGGGTTGTGCCCCACGAAGACGACTTCGCTATCTGGCTTGAGGCCGCTGATCAGCTCCGAGACGGCGGACAGGTCGAATTCATAGTTGACCAGATCGGACGTCTCAAAACTGAGGACCAGCGTCTGTGCGATGATTTCAGCCGTCTGCTGGGCGCGGACGCGCGGACTGGCGACGATGCGCACCGGCGCGACCTCCAGCCGCAGCAGCACCCTGGCGATCAACTGCGTGCGCTCGACCCCGACTTCGGTCAGGGGCCGGGCGTGATCGGTATCGGCCATGTTGCTGGCCTTACCGTGACGGATGAAATACAGTCGCATGTGCGCACCTCGTTCTACGCGGCGTTACGCCGGTTGATACCCCAGACCGCCTGTGATCGGCGCGCCAAGCAGGAAGAAGATCGACAGCAGCGTGACGACCAGCGGCAGCAACAACACCACGTAATAGACGGGGTTGGCGCGGCCATCGCGGTTGAGGTGCATGTAGTACCAGATCACCAGGAAGGATTTAACGATGGCGATGACCATCAGGCCGACGATCTTAAAGGTGCCGGTCGACATTGTCTCCGCCATCAGGACTTCCAGCAGCGTCAGGATACCCAGGCCGATGAAGACGACGGTGTATATCCCGCCGGTGATCTTCAGGGTGCCCAGCCGCGGCAGCGTCACCCGATCAGAGTGTTCGTGATGGTGGGTGGGGGAATCCGTCAGGTTGTCATAGGCTTGTGGACGTTCCGGCGCGGCGGCGGTCACATCGCTGACCGGCTCGGTCGGTGCTGTGACGTCGCGTGTTGTTGCTTCGCTCATGGTATCCCCCTCAGACCAGATAGATCAGCGTGAACAGCAGAATCCAGACTACATCGACAAAGTGCCAGTACAGCCCGAACATCTCCACGCCGATGGGATTGTTGTCATAAAAGCCGCGACTGCCCAGCCACAGGACGTGCAGCGCCAGCAGCACACCGATCAGAACGTGCGCGCCGTGGAAGGCGGTCGGCGCGTAGAAGCGCATGCCGAAGTTCGCCGTGGCCGCCACGAAATTATCGGTGAGTTGTTCCTCAAACTCGGCGTATTCGCTTTCGTTCAGGATGACTGGCTGGCTGAAATCCGCCTCATAGGACAGGTTCAGGCCGTCGAGGATGCTGGTGTTGAACACGTTCACCTGTGTGCCGCTGGCGACCTCTTCGATTTCGACGGCGTTGGCGAAGACCTCGTCCTGCAACGATAGATCAGAGCGCTGCAATGTCAGATTGAGGTGGGCCAGCTCGCGGTATTCGATCCACTGGCCGCCCAGGAAGATGGCCCCCAGGAAGGCCGTCAGGCCGATCCAGCGCATGAAGCTGGCGCGGTTGCCCATTTCGATGGCGCGCAGGCCCATGACCATGCACCAGCTACTTGTCAGCAGCAGGAAGGTGTTGGCCGTCACCAGAGCAATGCCGAGCACATCATGGATGTTGCTGACGGCTGCGGGCTGGTTCAGCCGGTAAATGGAGTAACCGGCGATGAAGATCGAAAAAATGACAATTTCGCTGGCCAGATACAACCACATGGCCAGTTTCATATTGTTGTTCTTTTTGGTGATTTCGGTGGCGTCGTGGGCGTGTCCCGACGCGTCCATCGTCATCTCTGCCATGACTGTCTCCTCAGGTGGGGCGCAGGTGCGCTAGTTCTTGTAGCCGAAGAATACGGGCAGGCCGCGACGCAGGCCGCGTGCTATGCCGCTCATCCCGCGCGATACCCAGCGCAGCGGGGCCGGTGGTCGCCGTTGTTCCGGCACGGCCTCGCCCTCGACCTGTTTGACGCCCCGGTTGAGCGCGTAAAAGAGCAGTCCAATCAAGCCGCCGAAGGCCATCAGCGACAGCAGCGTGATGATGATGAAGCCGACGAAGACCGTGAGCTGACTGGCTTCGACTTCCGCCACGCCCAGCGGCAGCAGGAAGTTCTGCTCGGTTTCGACGGCGGCGACGTTGCCCTCCGGCTCGTTGACGGTGCGCAGCATCAGGCCCGTCGGCAGTGTGGCAACCGCGAAAATCACGACGATCAGCACGATTGTGATCGTGGCGATCTTCCAGAGCGAGTTAGCCAGCAGGGCGAAGGGTTTGGCCTCTTCTTCTTCGTGCGCTTCGGTATGGTCGACGCGGGCCAGTTCAGCCTGTTCTGCCGGGACGATCGCCGTACCCGGCGTTTCGGCGGCGTGGGCGTCGTCGGGGCCGTGCGCGTGTTCGCTCATCTTCGGGTTGAAGCTACCCATGCCCCACATGAAGAACCACGTCACGGTGAAGGGCACCACCACGAAGATCACGTTCGGGTCCCAGATAGGGTCCATCTGCTGCAGCGTGCGGATCAACTGCACCCCGGCCACCCCAAGGATGAAGCCCAGGATAGCCATCGGGATCGCCCGTGAGAGTCCAGGTTTTAAGTTCATAATCCCCCCGTTAAGCGTTAACGGTTTATACGTTTCAGCCAGTGTCGGCGACGGTCACGGTGGGCCGCGCCGTTATACCCAGTATAAAACCACGTAAAACATCAGCCATGCGACGGTCACGAAGTACCACAGCTTGGTGCTGGCTTCGACAGGCCAGACCTGCCCCGGCTGAATCTCCCCGGCGCGTACCTGCCGCCAGACCCGGGCCATCATCAGGCCGATGACGACCGCGTGTACAGCATGATAGCCGATCATCAGGCGGTACATCTGGACGTACTCCGTGCCTTCGGTGGCGGCGGGCAGGGTGAAGAACTGCATCAGCATGATGACGAAGAACAGCGTCCCCAGGCCGATGGCCGCACCCCAGCCGCTGAGGAAGCGGGCGACCATGCCGCCTTCGAGGGTCTTCCAGGCTTGGCGGGCCAGCCACGTGCTGACGAGCAGCGCGACTGTGGCGATGGTCGGCAGCAGGGCGTCGGGGCGCGTCAGGTCATCCGGACGCCAGCCGGGCGAAAAGCCCATCTGCCAGTTGACCACCACCAGACACACGAAGACCATAATCCATGACGCCTGGAAGATGGCGAGTCCCAGGCGGTTGTTCTTCATGCGTACCTGTGCTTCGCGCTCCGCACGCTCACGTTCGCGTTCTGCGCGTTCTGCGGCGGTGGGTGCGCGATAGTTGTTCATGTACTGCATCTGAGGGTTCTTTCGCTAGTGGTCTCAGGCGTAGCTGTCTGTAAGCGCGGTGGGCATCGGGTGAACCTGTATCACCGGACGCCCACTGGCGCAGTTCTGTTATTTAGTCGCCGCTCGGCGATGCGACCGGTACGGGCGTGCCACTCTGCGGCCTGCGTGGTGCCTCTGGCTCCGGTATGCCGAAGGTGCGGTCGATGGCATCCAGATAGGCTGTTGCGGCTTCTGTCCCGTAGCCGTAGGGGTCTTCGAACGGGATCGGGTCCTCATCGAAGTTCCAGGCGGGCGGCGGGCTGGTCGTGGCCCACTCCAGGGTGAGGGCGCGCCAGGGGTTCGCCCCGGCTTTGCGACCGCGCGCCATGCTCCAGGCCATGTTGAAGATAATGATGAAGGTGCTGACGCCGAGTATGAAACTGGCGAGGCTGATCAGGATGTTCCAGCTCTGCAGGGTGGGGTCATAGACAGCCACGCGGCGCGGCATCCCCAGCATACCGGCCATATGCATCGGGAAGAATGTGAAGAAGAAGCCGAAGTACGTCAGGCCGAAGTGCCAGCGGCCCATCGCCTCGTTGAGCATGCGGCCAGTGATCTTAGGGAACCAGTGGTAGAGCGCGCTGTAAACCGCGAAGACTGTCCCGCCGAAGAGCACGAAGTGGAAGTGACTGACGACGAAGTAGGTATCGTGCACCTGATAGTTGAAGGGCACCGCCGCCAGCATCACGCCGCTGATACCGCCAATCACGAACATCGACAGGAAGCCCAGCGCGAAGAGCATCGCACTCGTCAGGCGGATTTTGCCGCCCCAGATCGTGCCGATCCAGCTAAAGATCTTGATGCCCGTTGGCACGGCGATGATCATCGTCGTGATCATGAACGGGATGCGCAGTTCTGGCTGCAGGCTGGTGAACATGTGGTGCGCCCAGACCATGAAGCCGACAATGGCGATCGCCATGCTACTCAGCGCGATCATGCGATAGCCGAAGATCGGCTTGCGGCTGTGGACGCTCAGCACTTCGCTGATGACGCCCATGCCGGGCAGGATCATGATGTACACAGCCGGGTGACTGTAAAACCAGAAGACGTTCTGCCATAGCAGGACGTCGCCGCCCTGCGCGGCATCGAAGAAGGCTGTGCCGCCTACGCGATCGAGCAGCATGAGCGTCAGCGCGCCGGCGAGGAAGGGCGTCGCCATAACGGCGATGATGCTGGTCGCCAGGACGGCCCATACCAGCAGCGGCATACGCCACAGCGTCATGCTCTCCGGGCGCATGTTGAGAATAGTCACGATGAAGTTGATCGACCCCAGGATGGACGAGATACCCAACAGGTGCAGGCCCATCGCCCACAGCGTCTGACCATCGCCGCTGAACATGGTTGAGAGCGGCGGGTAAGCTGTCCAGCCCGCTTCCGCCTGGCCGACGAAGTAGCCCAGGATGATCATCATGCCCGCCGGTGGGATCAGCCAGAAGGCGAAGGCGTTAAGCCACGGGAAGGCCATATCCTTGACCCCGAGCATCAGCGGCACCAGATAGTTGCCTGCGGCACCCCACATCGGGATGACGAACAGGAAGATCATAATGGTGCCGTGAATGGTGAAGAGCTGGTTGTAAGCCGTACCGGACGCCATCAGATCGAGTTGTGGCGTCAGCAGCTCCCAGCGGATCAGCATGGCGAGCGCGCCGCCGATCAGGAAGAAGATGAGGGCGGTCACACCATACTGCACGCCGATGATCTTGTGATCAACCGACCAGCGCAGATATTCGGACCAGTGGGGCATGGTCCCCTGCTGACGTTCCCCGAGGGGTATGGAAATCGTCGCCATCGTATAAGAACCTCTCTAAAAACGTTTCATTCAGCCGTGTCAGGCGGGACGGACTCGCCCCGCCCTGAAGGTACTGTTGTTTACTGATACGGGTCGGAAATCTGTTCCAACTGTTCGATGACTGGTTCTGGATTCGTGAGCTGACCATCCGGGCCGAACTCCCAGTTATCCAGGCCGCAGGTGCTGTCGGCGGGGTCGCCGCTGACTGTCTGCGTGCACAGGTAGGCCACGATGCCTTCGAGTTCGTCCTGCGGCATGGTGGTCGCGCCGGGCACGCCATCCTCCGGCGCGTGGATTGGCATCACGACCGACCAGGCACCGGGGACGATGTAGGCCTCTGGCTGGCGCATTGACTGTACCAGATACTCCGTGCCGGTAGCGACGCCCGCCGCGGCTGCGCGACTGGCGGCACGGTCGGCGATGCCGTTGAGCGCCGGGCCGGATTGCCCGTTCCAGCCCTGGGATTCCAGCACGTGGCAGCCAGAGCAGGCGTAATTGTTGATGACGCGCTCACCGAGCAGGACCGGATCAGCAGGCGGATTGAGTACGGCTTCGACCTGCTGATCGTAGAAGGCCTGGAGATAAGTCGCTTCGTCCGGGTGGACGATGAGATAGCTGAACATCTCGCCATGGCCGCTGCCGCACAGTTCAGTGCAGATCAGGCGGTATTTGGCGTAGCGGTTGCCGATCGCCGCGCTATCGACGTAGGCCTCGCTGCCGGTATCGTTGAACTGGATGCGCACGAAGGGCTGATCGGGGACTTCGTCCACGATGCGCACTTCAACGCTGCCACCTTCGCTCACGGTGCGGAAGATTTCGCTGTTGGCGTCAGGGGCGACATACGCCTCGACCGGGCCCGCCAGCATGGTGAACGGGAAACCCTCGTCCGTGGCGATCGGGCTGAAGCGGATCGTCGTTGTGCGTCCTGGCAGCAGGTCCTGCTTGACGCGCATGGCCGGCACCCAGAATGAGTGGATCACATCAGCCGTCCGCATATCGAGTGCGACGTGCTGCCCGGCGTAAACGTGCAGGTCCCGCGTGGTAAAGCTGACGTTCTGCGGCGCTTCACTGCCGTCATCCTGGACGCGCAGGGCGCTGGCTTCTTCGGTGGTCAGCGGCACGTTGGAGACATACTCAAAATTCCAGGCGAACTGCTGGCCAAGTGCGTTGATGGCGATCGACTCGCCGTTGACGAGATTTTCGTTCTCGCGCGGGGCGTTATTCGTCGACCAGACGACGAAGCTGTAAATCGCCAGGAAGACGACGATTACCGCCGGGATGATCGTCCAGACGATCTCCAGCGTCGTGTTACCGTGGACGTTGGGGCCGTCGCTGAGGTCGGTCAGGCGGTGGCGGTAGCGCACCACGCTGATCACCAGCAGGCCCTGGACGAGGAAGAAGACCATCGCACCGATGGCCAGCAAAACAGCGAAAAGGCCATCTGTGTTCTGGGCTTGCAGGCTGGCCTGTTCTGGCAGTACACGGCTGGTGAAGAATACCGCGACCGCAATCCCAAAGGCCACCATCAACACGCCGAAGATGACGATCCCCGGCAGTGAAACCCCCATTGATGACCGTCTGGACGTGTCTTGATTTTGCGTCATATCCATAGTTGCGCGTTTCCTATAAAAGCTGTGTTTCCTCTAGACAAAGACACTATCCAGGTGGGCCGGGCAAATACTCGGGCGAGGACTCGCCGGGTCTGGACACCGTCTGCCACAGTGGTTTAAGAAAAATGACGTCTGTCAGTGAGAATTGTTCCATTTTACACAAATGCGTTTCTATATTATCAGAAACCACGGGGCGTGACAACAAGATTCATGACAAATTACATGGCGAACACGTCACGCCATGACTTGACAGCGCGGCCAGAATTGGGCGCACGCAGCGGAAAAGCTGGCTCAGCTGACGGGGGACAGTTGCGTCTCAGGCAGACGTCTTGCAGCGATCGACAAATGCGCGTGCGGCGGCTTCGCCATGCGCCGGATAACTCAGCCCGGCGCGTTCGCCGGTCTCCTGCGCCAGCCACGAAAATAACATCATGCAAGCGTTGAGCGCCTGCCAGATGTCGGCGGCGTCGTACCGTGGGAAGCAGCCACGGAAAGCCTGCACCACACGCGGATCGGCCCAGTCTTCGAAGAAGCGCTCGCCATGCCAGGTGTTGTGATCGGGGCCATACATCAGGACCGCGTGATAGCGGGCCATCGGCAGCAGGCAGCGGTGTATCAGGTACCCCATGCCGCCCAGCGCCGTCAGTACCTCGCCACGTCTGAGCTTCTTGGCGACCCACACGCAGTGATACCAGAAATCCGGCACGAGGGTGTAATACGTCAGCGACGTGAGCTTTGGCGCTGAGGCTTCTGCCGGAGGGGCAATCTGGTCGAGCAGACTGTCGATGCCATCCTTATCGAGGACCCTGCGCAGTCCCTGCCGACGCAGTTGGCCTAGTGTCTCGCGGAACTCCGGCGATGGCTGGTGCACGATGCCCGCCGGGATCGGCACGAAATCCACATCGACGCCGCCGGTGAACAGGACGCGCCGCTCTATCCCGCCTGAGGCGGTCTGCTCAAGGAAGGTGAGCTGGACCTCACCGAGCGCGTCGAGCCAGCCTGTGCTGCCGACGAAGGGGCCGGGGTCCGTGACGAGCAGGATGACATCCATATCGGACCAGGCGTCCGCGGGCTGATTGGTGCGGGCGCGTGACCCGATGAGGTAGAGTGCGCGCACGTCGTCGGTGGCCTGCGCCCAGGCGATCAGACGGGCCTCGAAATCCGCAAAAGCCTGTAGTAGTTCCTGCGCCAGGGACATCGTGGCCTCCGGGCGATCTCGCCCTCTGCGACCGGATAACGCGCATTATATATTGCGTCGGATGCACTGTGCTAGTTTTCTAAGGCTGGCGCAGGGCCGCCCCAGAAACGCGCAAAGCTCATGGGGAAACGGTGACAGCGGGCACTGCTCAGGACAGATGCGGTCGTTTAGGCTAAAATGATGAGACGTTGTCATCCGAATCAGAGGTCAGGTCATGACACAGCCAACGCAGACGCGGCCATTGGTGCTTAAAGTGCTGGTCGGATTAATGGTGTTCCTGGGGCTGGGCGGTGTATTCGGTGGGTTGGGATTTCTGTTTGATCCTTCCGGCGCGCTGATGCAGCTCCCACTTGACTTGCTGAGCAGGACGCCCTTCGCAGATTACACGCAGCCTGGTTTGTTCCTCTTCTTTATATTGGGGGTGGTGCCGCTGGTGGTAGCGTTCGCCCTGTGGAAGCGCCCAAGATGGCGACCGCTTCACTGGCTGACGCGCCTTGATCAGACGCACTGGGCCTGGAACGCATCCCTGATCGTCAGCCTCATCCTGATCGTGTGGATTGGGGTTGAATATCTGATGATCGGCTTTCACTGGTTGCAGATCGTATTCGGCGTGCAGGGGGTGGTCATGCTCGGGCTGGCGCTGCAGCCTGCCGTCCGCGACTACTACGCAGAGGGCTGATCCCGGTCAGATGGCCTGAAACTGCGTGGAGATAAAGGCTGTCAGGGGTTGTAAGTCAGGACTGATGTTCTCTCTTTCTGACAGCGCTCAATCACGCTGGCAGGTTAACGCCGCATGCCCATCATCCGGGTAGAAAATCTATAGAAGCACCAGGTCATGTCGTCCCCGAGCGAGAATCCGGCATTGGTGCCGCGTTCCGCAGTCTGTTCGACCGCAAGACACGCACCGTCCGCGCCGTTGATGCCATTTCGTGCAGTATTGAGTCGAGTGAGATCGGCGGCACCGTCGATGTGCCGGGGCATGCGCCCTCGCGGCGAGAGCGCGCCTTCTGAGTCAGATCACGCTGGTGATGGGCCAGCGCAATCACTTGCAGTGAGACATCCCCGCTGCGGATTCCTTCGACCTTAACCGCGCAATTTGCAGCATCCCCCATGAGGAGTACCGACTCTGGCCGATTTGCTCGACCTGGGCGGCGACCTATCGCAAGAGCGTGCCGAACAGTCAGCCGCAGGCTGCGTGAGGTTCGCTCCGGTCCGGGGCGAAATGGGTCAGACGACCCATACGGCTCTGACTGGTCAACCGATGTGAAATCAGGGCCTGATTCGCTACCGTTAGAGGTGAACTGTCGAGGCAGTTTGTCCGCAGTGCTCTGATTTCCTGCTTCGAGCTATCGTTGAGCTATTGGAATTCTCGTTGCATTCCCATTGCCTTCTCGTCCACGCACCGTGCCCCCTCACTGCGGCCCATTGTGGCACGCCGATAAAACCGTAGTTACAGGAGAAACCAATGCAGCAACAAACTACCGACCTCAACCAGCGGTCCATAGGTGATCTGCAGGCGATTGCACACAAGCTCAGTAAGCAGATCATCGACATCACCACACGCGCAGGCTCAGGGCATCCGTCCAGTTCACTGTCGATGATCGACGTTCTGACGGGCCTGTACTTCAGCGGCGTGATGCAGTACGACGGAGATCGGCCGGATTGGCCTGACCGGGATCGCTTCATACTCAGTAAGGGGCACGGTGCGCCGGGGCTTTACGTCACGCTGGCCGAGGCCGGTTTTTTTGACCCTTCACTACTGCAGACGCTGCGGGAGACGGGTAGTCCCGTCGAAGGACACCCGAATATGCGCGCCCTACCCGGCGTGGAAGCGTCAACCGGCTCACTCGGGCAGGGGCTGTCGATCGGGCTGGGGCACGCGCTGGCCGCTCGCGTTGATAAACGGGACTATCGCGTTTATGTGATCATCGGCGATGGTGAATCCGACGAGGGCCAGATCTGGGAAGCAGCTATGTCTGCCGCCAAATACAAAGTCGATAACCTGACGCTGATCCTCGATAACAACGGTTTTCAGCAGACGGGTGCCGTGACTGAGGTAATGCCGTCGCTGCCACCCTACCACGAAAAGTGGCGCGCCTTCGGCTGGTATGTTCATGAAATTGATGGGCACAGCATGCAGGAAGTCGTCAGCAGCCTGGAGATGATGAAGAGCGTCACCAATCAGCCCCAGATCATCATCGCCCGCACGAAGAAGGGCCGCGGTCTGACGCCGTTCGAGATGGATGAGAACAGCCGCAAACATGGCAAAGCGCTGACCGAAGAGGAGGCGCAGGTCGCCTACGAAGAACTTGATCGCACGCTTGAGCGCCAGAAGGAGTCATAACGCGATGGAAATCGGCAAAACAATCGGACTCGAGTACGGAGCGCCAACCCGCAACGCCTTCGGTGAGCAGTTGGCCGAACTTGGCAGACAGAATGAGAACATCGTCGTCATCGATGGCGATGTGAATGATTCGACGCGTACAAAGTTCTTCAAGCAGAAGTACCCGGATCGTTTCTTCAATGTGGGCATCGCCGAGAGCAATCTGGTGGGCGTGGCCAGCGGCATGGCGGCGTCGGGCAAGCAGGTGCTGGCGGCGAGCTTCGCCGCGTTTTTGTTGTGCAACGCTTACGATCAGATCCGCATGGGGATCGCCTACCCCAATCTCAATGTGAAGCTGGTTGGGTCGCACAGTGGCATCAGCGTCGGGGAAGATGGCCCGAGTCAGATGGCGATTGAAGATCTGGCGCTGGCTGCATCGTTCCCGAATTTTACGGTACTCGTCCCGGCGGACGAGGCCGCGACGCGCTGGGCGACGGCGGCAATGTTTGAACATGAAGGGCCGGTCTACCTGCGGACAGGTCGCCCGGCTGTGCCGCGCATCCACAGCGACGATACGCAATTCGAACTCGGCAAGGCACTTACAGTGCGCGAGGGTGGTGATCTGACGATTATCGCCTGCGGGCTGATGGTCGCCGCCGCCCTGGAAGCCGCCGATACGCTCAGCAAAGACGGCATCGAGGCGCGCGTGCTCGACATGCACACGGTCAAGCCGGTTGATCAGGACGCGATCATCAAGGCAGCGCGAGAGACGGGCCATATCGTCACCGCCGAGGAGCACAGCATTGTTGGCGGGCTGGGGGCGGCAGTCGCCCAGATCGCCACGCGCCATCACCCGGTGCCGATGGTCTTCGTTGCCATCATGGACCAGTACGCGGAATCCGGCGACCCGGATGCCCTCTTTGATAAGTATGGCATCTCGCCAGCGCACATCGTCCAGGCTGCCAAAGAGGTGCTTTCGAAGTAGGTCGCACCGACGAAATATCACAGCCTACAGAGACGCCAGAAAGGAACCCTACTATGAGTAAGCTACACGAACTCCATCAGCACGGACAATCCATGTGGCTGGATTTCATCAGCCGCGATCTGATCAACTCCGGCCAGCTTGATAATCTGGTCGCTGAGGGGCTGCGCGGCATTACGTCTAACCCGAACATATTTGACAAGGCAATTTCCAGTGGCAGCGCCTACGACGAGCAGATCGCCCGCGTTGCCGAACAGGCCACCAGCCCGGTTGATGTCTATGAGGCGCTGGCAATCAGCGACGTGCAGGCGGCTGCCGATCACCTGCGCACAGTGTATGACCAGACCGATGGGCTGGATGGCTACGTCAGCCTGGAAGTAAACCCCCATCTGGCCTATGAGACCAACCAGACCATCGCGGAAGTGCAGCGCCTGAATGAGCGCGTCGACCGGCCCAACGTCTTGTTCAAGGTGCCGGCGACCCGTCATGGCGTGGTTGCGGTCCGGCGGCTGGTCAGCCTGGGCATCAACATCAACATTACGCTGATGTTCTCGCTGGCGCATTACAACACGGTCTCCCAGGCTTATATCGACGGCCTCGATGCCTACCACAAAGCCGGCGGCGATGTGTCGCAGGTGGCTTCGGTGGCGTCGTTCTTCATCAGCCGTGTCGATGCCAAGCTCGACCCGATCCTTGAAGAAGCCGGTGCGGATCATCTGAAGGGCAAAATCGGCATCGCCAATGCGAAGCAGGTCTACAAGCGCTTTAAAGAGATTTTCAGCGGTGATCGCTGGCATCAGCTCTCCAATGCGGGGGCGCGGGTACAGCGTCCGCTGTGGGCGAGTACCAGCACGAAAGTCCCCAGTTATCCCGATACGCTGTACGTCGACAACCTGATCGGCCCGCAGACAGTCAACACGGTACCGATGGATACGCTGGAAGCCTTCCGCGATCATGGTACCGTCGCACGCACGATTGACCAGAACGTCGAGGAGGCCGATCAAAACCTGGTTGATCTGGTCAAGTACGGCATCAACCTGCTTGAGATTGGCGAACAGCTCCAGAGTGAAGGCGTTGATAAGTTCATCCAGCCATTTGATTCTCTGATCGAGACGATCAGCGAACAGGCGGAGTTCGCCGGCTGAAACTATAAAACGGAGCAAGAGAGGTAACCCCGATGGTTGTTTATGCGCGCAAGATGACATCTCGTCCGGCCCTGGTTATTGCCGGGGCGCTGGCGCTGATGCTGCTCACACTGCCACTTCTGATGCAGCCCGTACTGGCGCAGCAGAGCCAGACTGTCCCTGAACAGATTCAACCGGCCCTGGATGACCTGAGCACGCAGTTGGGCGAGGATGTGACGTTTGAGTCGCTGGCTTCGTTCCGGTGGGCGTACCGTGATTACCCTGACGCCAGCCTGGGATGTCCGCAGCCGGGCCAGGTTTATGCCCAGGTGGTGACGCCTGGCTATCAGTTCGACCTGACCTATGCGGGTACGACTTATGACTATCGCGTCTCCGAGGATGGTCAGACGGTCATCCTGTGCGATTCTGGGCCAGCGGAGCCGATCGAAGATACGCCGGATGGTACCTACGATCCACAGCCCTGCGGCCAGACGTACACCGTCGTCTCTGGCGATACGCTGGCAGCCATCGCGAATCAGTGTGATACGACCATCGATGCGCTGCTTGAATCGAACTCGCAGATCAGCGAACCGGCGCTGATTCTGCCCGGTCAGGTGTTGTCGATTCCACAGTCGATCGATGGGATTGAACTGCTGCCGACGCCGACGCCGTTCAATGGGCGTAATGTGTCGATCTGGCCGCGTGTCGGTGACGCCGGGACAGAGATCACGCTGATGGCGAGCGACTTCCCGCCGAATACGGAAGTCGATATCGGGCTTGGCCTTTTCGCCTCAGAGTATGAAGTCATTGAAGAAGCCACGACGGACGATGAGGGCAGCCTTGAGATGATGCTGACCGTCCCGGACTACGTCGAACCGGGTGATCGCTGGGTGTATCTGGTCGTGCTCGATGATGAGAAACACGGCGCGGGGCCGTTCCATGTGCGCGGCATCGAAGACGGCGACAACGGCATCACCATGACGCCGCTGCCCCCGGCTACGCCGACGCCTCAGCAGGCGACTTTTGACCGGACGAACATCTATCTGATCGCTGTGGGCGATGCTGGTGAGACCGGCCAGGAAATCGGCTGTGGCGATAGCCTGATTCCGGTTGAGGTGACGTTCGAGCCGACGATCGCGCCACTGACGGCGGCGCTCGAAGAGCTGTTCGCCATTGATACGCGGATGTACGGGCAATCCGGGCTGTATAACCCGCTGTACCGCTCCGATCTGAGCGTCGTGGACATCGACATCACCAACGGTGTGGCCGAGATCGACCTGACGGGTCAGATGCAGCTTGGCGGCGCGTGTGACAACCCGCGCGTCGAGGCCATGCTGACTGAGATCGCGCTGCAATACGATACGATCGACAGCGTTGTGGTGCGTGTTGATGGTGTACCGCTGGAAGAACTGCTTTCAGGAGCGTAACTCCGATGCAGAAGACGACAACTAAAACCATCCGCCTGGTGGAGCGCTCGCCGCGTGGCAAGCTGGTGATTGCTGGCTGCGAACCAGCCCGCTATCTGACGCGGTCGCTTGCAGCGCGGCTCGATGAACAGCTCGCCGGGGATGGGGCCAGCCTGCCGTATCTTGAAGATATCGATTTCCGCTTTGGCGATGGTGAGATCGGCGTGCGGCTGGATATGGACGTCAGCGGCTGCGACGTGTTCCTGGTGCAGTCGCTGTATGACCCACGCGGCAGTTATGGCGTCAACGAGAACTATCTGGCGCTGTGCATCGCGGCGCGTACCTTCCGCGAGTGGGGCGCGCACAAAGTTACGGCGGTGCTGCCCTATCTGGCATATGCGCGTCAGGACAAGCCGACGCGCTTTCAGCGGGAGCCGACGACGGCCCGACTCATGGCGGACCTGCTCGTTACCGCCGGCATTGATCGGCTGATTACGTGGCATCCGCATTATCAGCAAATCCATGGGTTTTACAGCGATGTGCCGGTCGATGTGCTGGAACCGCTGGATACCTTCGTCGAACTGTTCGGCGAGTTCCGGGGGCGGGATGATGTCGTGCTGGTTGCGCCGGATATCGGCGCGTCAAAGTTCACGACGCATCTGGGCCGTACGCTCGACCTGGAAGTGGCGATCGCGTCCAAATACCATCCTAAGCGCGAACAGACGGAGATCACGCAGATCATCGGCGACCTGATCAATAAACAGGTGGCGCTGGTCGTGGACGACATGGTGAGCAGTGGCGGCACGCTGCACGGCGTCGTCAGGAAGCTCGTCACGGAGCATCATATTCAGGAAGTGCGGCTGGCGATTTCGCACAACCTCTGCACGCAGGCGGCTTATGATCGCATGCAGGACCTGCGCATGAACTACCATCTGCGGCACCTCTTCGTCACAAACAGCATTCCCCAGGCTGAAGCCTTCACCAAGCTCTCGTATGTGACCGTCCATGACCTGACGGATGATCTGATCCAGACGATCAAGCGGATTCATTACAACCGTTCATGATGGGTTGGTTCTCAGCGCAAGATGGGGGCAGACTCGGGGCAGATTCCGATCACAGGATAGTGTAAGAACCGTCCGTGAACAGGGCAGCAAGCATAAGCCGGGTGTGGTAGCGCACCCGGCTTGTCATTTACGGTATTGGTCAGGTGGCTCATAGTCAGTTGGCCCACTCATCCGATTAACTCGTAAGCCGGGTGACGTACAATTAACTGTGGCGTGTAAGGTGGATGCAGGAGAAGGCGATGCCATACGACAAACTTTCAGAACTACCTGATAACGTACGTAACAATCTGCCAGAGCATGCGCAAGAGATCTACAGGAGCGCCTATAACAGCGCCTGGGATCAATACGACGACCCGGAAGACCGGCGCGACGATGCCTCTCGCGAGGAAACCGCCCACCGTGTTGCATGGGCGGCTGTTAAGCAGAAATATCGAAAGGATGACGAGACCGGCAACTGGGTGCGCAAGTGACCACAACCGCCTTAAACGTCGTGGCACCTGACACAAAGCAGCAGTGTCTCGTAGATAACTTATGAAAAAGATCATTACAGTGACACTCAACCCCTCCCTGGATGAAACGCTGATCACCAGACATCTCAATCTTGGCTATTACAATCACGTCGCCGGGAATAAGCATCTGGATGCCAGCGGACGCGGTGTAAACGTCTCGCGGGCGCTGGCGCGTCTGCACGTGCCGACGCACGCCGTCATCGTCCTGGGGGATGACACGATCGGGCGGGCCTATCGCAGCCTGATCATCGAGGAAGGCTTCCCGACGACGATCATTCGCTATCCGGGGCCGACGCGCAGCGACATCATCATTCTCGATGAAGTCGCCAGATCACAGACGCATATCGTCGATGAGGATACCGTGGGACCGCGCCACAACATCGACGCGCTGCTCGAAGCCATCACGGAGATTGCCGAGGTGGATGACATCGTCGTGCTGGCTGGCAACCTGCCGCGCGAGACGCCAGCCGATGTTTACGCCCGAATGACGGAAGCGGCGCATCAGGCCGGGGCGAAGGTCGTCATTATGACGCGCGATGACCCCTTGCAGCTAGCGCTCAACGCGGTGCCAGAGACGATCGTCCTGTCGCAGCGCGAGGCGGAATCGCTCTTTAACTATCCGGTCCGCACGCTGGCTGACCTCAAAATTTGTGCGCGTAAGTTCCAGGATCGCGGCTGTATTACGGTCATCGGCGTCAGCAATGACTATGGCGGCGCTGTGCTCGCTGATATCGGCCGGGTGTGGACGGCAGAGAACACCCAGTTTAATTTCACAGGGACGGATAGCGGCCTGATCGATGCGATGCTGGCTGGCTATCTGACAGCACAGTTGCAGGGCAAGGGCCTTGACGATGCCTTCAGGCTGGGTATGGCCGCGCTGAGCTATTCAGCAGGCCAGGTCGGCAATGAGTTCGGCACGATGCAGCAGATACAGGAACACGAAGACCGTATCGCGATACAGGAGCTGCCTACGGAAGAGCAAGCACAAACTTAAGCGAATATTGTCTGACTTACTGGAGTAGATGGTCGCATAAGATGTCCATACTTTCTGGTACGCGCCGTCGTTCTGTGTCATACTTGTTGTGAAGTGTGACATGGAATACGGATAGTAACTTCGGCGTTGTTGCTCCTCTGCCCTATTGTTAGCGGGCATCTTCCCACTTTAGTGTTGACCGTGTCCCGTCTTTACCCTTTTGTCTTGTCTTCGTCTTAATTCAGACGTCGTAGTGGAAGTGAGAATGGCGCGTATTCTGATCGCCCTGAGCAGTACAGCCGATGAGCAGGCGCTGCTGCATGTCCTGCCACCGATGTACCAGCCGGTTGTGCTTGATGGAAATGGGACTGAGCAGCGGTTTTCGGACGCGTGTATTTTTGATCTTGAGCACTGGCCAACGGTTAAGCGTATTACTGCGAGCAATGTACAGATGGCCCGTTTGTTGCTGACTAGTGTGGAAGACATCTCAAAGATTCCAGTGCGAGTCCAGGATGCGGTTGATGACATCATAAAACTGCCGCTTAATCCTACGGAATTGGCCATACGCCTGCGGAACGTACTACGCATGAAGGACCACACCGAACGCCAACGTCGTATCTATCAGCAGCTCGCAACGACTAACAAAGCGTTAGAGAGCACGAGTGATGCGATCATCATCGCAGATGGCGAAGGTCTCGCCATCTATACGAACCCGGCGTTCGGTCGTGCGTTTGGTTACAACGTAAATGAACTCAATGTGGGTGGCATCCCCAATGTTCTGTTTGAAAGGCCCATTATCGGTGAGCGCATCTTTCAGCAGGTGCGGCAGGACAGCAGTTGGAAAGGCGAAGTTCAGCTCAAGACGAAGCTCGGTAAGATTGTGACGTTTCTGCTCAATATCGATAGCATCGAAGATGATGCGGGCAATCACATCGGCTTCATCAGCATTGGCACGGATATCACCCAGCATAAGCGCATGAATGCCATCGAAGAGGAGCAGCGCATCCTGGCGGAGGCGCAGCTCGACACTGCCAAGGCGCTGACGAGCACACTTGATCTCGATGAGGTGTTCGAGCGTATTCTTGAGAATATCAGTCAGGTTGTCCCGAATGATGCGGCCAATATCATCCTCATTGAAGACGGTAACACACAACTGGTTGATCGGGATGATTATTCCGACAAAGCGGAGATCAGGCGGCTGGAGACGGGTCGCGTGCCCGTCAAAGCCTACGATGATCTGCGTACGATCGTAGAGACGAACGCGCCGCTGGTCATCTCCGATACGAAGCGCTATCTGGCCGAGCACGACGATATGCAGGTGCATACACCCTGGCTGAACTCGCACATCGGCATTCCTATCCGGCTTGAGGGTGACATTATGGGCTTCATCAATGTGGGCAGCATCCAGCCGGGGCTGTTCACGCAGGAGCATGCCCAACGGCTGGAGCTATTCGCAGAGCAGGCGGCGATCGCCATCCGCAACGCACATCTGCACGATAAGGCGCAGGAACTGGCCATCCTCGAAGAGCGACAGCGGCTGGCACGCAATCTGCACGACGCCGTCAGTCAGACGCTCTTTTCTGCCAGTATCATCGCGGAGGCGCTGCCGCAACTGTGGAAGAAGAACTCGGACATCGTCTTCCCGGAGCTGGAACGCATCCGCCTGCTGAGCCGCAGCGCGCTCGCGGAGATGCGCAGCCTGCTGCTGGAACTTCATCCGGAGCGCCTGCTGGAAACATCCATGAGCGACCTGATGAATCAACTCATGGCGGGGCTGATGGGCCAGACGCATATTGACGTCACGCTCGACCTGCCGCCGCGTCTGCAACTGCCGACGGAGCTGCACATCGCGGCGTACTATATCACGCAGGAGGCGCTGAATAACGTCGTCAAGCACGCCCGCGCCAGCCATGCGAAGATCAGCCTGCGTAACACAAATCAAGCGGTCACGCTCATCGTCAGTGACAATGGCCGTGGCTTCAATACGGCGGACATCGCCTCGACCAGCCTGGGGCTGAACAACATTCAGCAGCGGGCGCGCTCGACTCAGGGGGACCTCGTCATTGATAGTGCCCCTGATCGCGGGACGACGATTACCGTCAAATGGATTATTGGAGGAGAGTAAAGTACATGACAGACGTGAAACCCATTCGAGTGATGATTGTTGACGATCATGATATGGTACGTGACGGATTGGGCCTGATGCTCGATACGTGTGATGATCTCGAACGTGCGGGCGAAGCCAAAACCGCGGAATCCGCCGTGCTGCTCTTCGAGGATGTCAGGCCGGACGTGATCCTGATGGACCTGGTCATGCCGGGTGAGGGCGGCGTCTACGCGACTCAGGAGATCCTCAAGCGCGACCCGAACACGAAGATTATCGCGCTGACGAGCTTCGACACGCGCGGCATGGTGGAGCAGGCGCTGAAAGCAGGCGCGATCAGCTACCTTAAGAAGAACGTCAGCATGTCCAAACTGGCCGATGCGATCCGTGCGGCTCATGATGGCAATCCGACGCTCTCGCCGGAAGCGACCCAGGAGCTGATTTCGGTCACGGTGCAGCCGCCACAACCCGGCCATGACCTGACCGACCGCGAACGCGATGTACTCAAGCTGCTCATCGAAGGGCTGAACAACCGCGAAATTGCGGAGCGACTGGTCATCAGCCGGTCGACGGTCAAGCATCATGTCAGCAGCGTGCTGGCGAAGCTCAACGCGGGCAACCGCGCAGAAGCGGTCGCCATCGCCATGGAGCATCATCTCGTCACATGAGCGTGAGTACGAGGCAGTCAGCCCAGGGCGACGTCGAGCGTCATCATGATGGCGAAGCCAATCATCGCGCCCGTGGTCGCCAGATCAACGTTGCCGTGCCGGTGTGATTCCGGGATGACATCTTCCACGACGACGTAGATCATCGCGCCGGCGGCGAAGGCCAGCGCGTAGGGCAGCAGGGGCCGCACACTCAGGACTGCCGCCGCGCCAATCACAGCAGCGACTGGCTCCACAGCGGCGGAGAGCTGCCCGAAAAAGAATGCACGCCCACGGGACATCCCCTCGCGCCGCAGTGGCATCGCGACTGCGACCCCCTCCGGGAAGTTCTGCAAGCCGATACCGATTGCCAGGGCGACGGCCCCCGCGATCGAGGCAGCCTCCAGATCGATGGCGGCAGCACCAAAAGCGACACCGACCGCCAGTCCCTCAGGAAAGTTATGTATCGTCATGGCGAAGGCCAGCAGGACCGTCCGCTGCCAGCTCGTCTTGACGCCTTCCGCCTCGCTGCGGGCTGCGCCCGGGTGCAGGTGCGGCAGGATTTTATCCGCCAGCCACAGGAAAGCCCCACCTGCCAGGAAGCCGATCACGGCTGGTACCCACTCGGTCACGCCCTGATCAGCGGCCATTTCGATGGCGGGGGCTAACAGCGACCAGAAACTGGCAGCGATCATCACGCCACCGGCGAACCCCAGCAGCCAATCGAGCGCTTTCTGATTGATCTTGCGCGTGAAGAAGACGCCGCTGGCCCCGAGGGCGGTCACGCCCCAGGTAAAAAGCGTCGCCAGCAGGGCCTGCATGACGGGCGACAGGCTCCCCAGAAATTCGAGCAGTGTGTCCACGACTGACCTTTTCTTGCCTTTTCTGGCTTTTGCTTGCCTTTAATTGATGTGGTTTTTGCTGCCTGATGTTATCTATATGCCAGAAGCTGTAGCATCACAAGGGATAGATGCACAAAAAGCTGTGGTGAACCCAACTATTCGCACATCGATCAAGTGGGCTAGGCCAAATAGCCCCCTCTGGCCGATTTGCGGCTGATGACGACATGTTACGCTCGTTTGAGCACTGTATTGTCCAGCACTGTATGTTCATCAAGGAGATTAGGAGCGGTAGCGCGTCCACGCGCTATCTAACGATGTCGTTAGAGATGACCCTGCAAGAACAGCTCATCGTCGCTGGTCAGTTGATTGTCACCATCGTTCTGAGTATGGTGGTCGGCCTGGATCGTGAGCAGCGAGATAAGGATGCCGGCCTGAGGACACACATGCTGGTCGGTGCCGGGGCATGCCTGTTTACGTCGCTGTCGGTGATGGCGTTTCCGACGGGTGATCCGACACGTGTTGCAGCCAACGTCGTGACGGGTGTCGGCTTTCTGGGGGCGGGTGTCATCTACCGCAGCGAGGACAAGGTCCACGATCTGACCACCGCTGCCAGCATCTGGATTACCGCGGCGATTGGTGTGGCCGTCGGCACCGGGGCATGGCTGCTGGCGACGCTTGCGACGGCGTTGGTGTGGTTCATCCTCCGCGTGATGTGGCACGTACGCAACCGGATCAATTAAGACACGCAAGCTAGCGGAAGATATGGCTTATGAAGCTCAATCAGGAAGCGTTCGAACACGCAAAAAGCCTGATCAAAGCGGGTAAGGTCGTCAAGGCGGGCGACTGGGAAGAGATGAAGCCCGCCTCACAGGATGAGGATATTTATCTTCGGAATGCGGGCTGGGAAGGCTACCGTCAGTGGTTCCTCGCGTTTGAGCCTGATGCAGACAAGAAGACGAAGGCGCGTTACGCCTTTCTGTACGGCGATTTTGACGCCGTCCACCGCAGCGCACTGATTGCTGCGCAGGCGGAAGCACGCCAGCAGGCAGATGATGAAGACCTGCGGCAGGCGATTGATCATCTGCTGGTGCAGATCGACAAGCAGGCGGATGTCGTCGACCTCGCTTCTGAGCAGTCCTTCCCTGCCAGTGACGCCCCGAACTGGCGCGATCGACGCGAGGAATCCTCCGATAAGTGATCGGGATGCGCGCAGTGCGAACGTAATTCAATCAGGTGCAGGAGGCTTGACAGACAACCATGACGCTAGATCAACCGCTGGAAGCGCCATCCACCCGCGAGCACGAGGACGTCCTGGACCACTATCAGGTCGAGCGCAACAACGGCCTGAACGAAGCAGAAATCCGCAAACGCAGAGAACAATTCGGCGAAAATCGCCTGCGCGAATCCAAGCGGCGCAGCGCACTTTCTATTCTGATTGATCAGGTCAAGAGCATAGTGGTAGTGCTGCTGGCTGTCGCCAGTGGAGTGTCGTTTGTATTCGGCAACCTCATCGAGGCCGTGGCGATCCTGGCGGTGATTGTCGTCAATACGGCGATTGGCTTCTTCACGGAGCTGCGCGCCGTGCGCTCGATGGAGGCGCTGCGCGAGCTGGGTCAGGTGACGGCGCGCGTCCGACGTGAGGGCAGCATCAGGGAGATTGACGCCATTGAGATTGTGCCCGGCGATATCCTGCTGCTGGAGGGCGGCGACGTCGTCACTGCAGATGCGCGCCTGCTTGAGGCGGCCAAACTGCAGGCGAATGAATCGGCGTTGACGGGCGAATCGGCACCGGTCAGCAAGGACGTTCAGCCGGTGGAGGGCGAAACAGAACTGGCCGAGCGTAAGAACATGGTCTTCAAGGGTACATCGATCACGCGCGGGTCCGGTGAGGCCATCGTCGTGGCTATCGGCATGGATACGGAACTGGGGAATATCTCGTCCATGGTCGAAGAAGCCGAGGACGAGACGACCCCCCTTGAAGAGCGGCTGGATCAACTGGGGCACCGGCTCATCTGGCTGTCGTTTTCGGTGACGGTGCTGGTGGTCATTGCTGGTCTGATCAGCGGTAAGGAACTGAGCGTGCTGATCGAGACGACCATCGCGCTGGCCGTCGCCGCCGTGCCGGAGGGACTGCCAATTGTGGCGACGATCGCCCTGGCGCGCGGTATGCGCCGCATGGCCCATCAGAACGCCCTGATCAATCGTCTGTCAACCGTCGAGACACTCGGTGCGACCAACATCATCTGTACGGATAAAACCGGCACGCTCACCGAGAACGAAATGACGCTGTCCGTACTGCAGTTCAACGGGGCGAAGATCGAGGTCGACGAAGTGGCGGAATCCGGCGATGAGCCGTCGCCGCTGCTGATGAAGGCGCTGCGCATCGGCGTGCTGTGTAACAACGCTTCATTGAACCGTGATGATGAGGATGACCCTGTCGGCGAGCCGCTGGAAGTGGCGCTGGTGCAGGCCGGGGCGCGCTTCGACCTGTATCACGATGAACTCACCAGCGATCTGCCGGAGGCGCGTGAAGTCGCTTTCGATACGGATACCAAGATGATGGCCACGTTCCATGAGCAGAATGGCGGCTATTACGTGGCGGTCAAGGGCGCACCGGAGGCCGTGCTGGATGCGTGCACGCGCCAGTATGCAGGAGATGGAGAGGACGAGACCCGCGATCTGAGCGATGAAGAACGGGAAGAATGGGTCCAGAAGAATACGGAGCTGGCGGGCAGAGGCCTGCGTATGTTGGCCGTCGCAGAGCGAGAGGCTGGCACCAGCGATGAGGACCCGTACAACGACCTGACCTTCGTGGGGCTGGTTGGCCTGCTCGACCCGCCGCGCGATGATGTCGCGGATGCAATACGGGATTGTAAGCACGCAGGTATGCGCGTCGTCATGGTCACCGGCGACCAGCCAGCGACGGCGCGCAATATTGGTCAGGCGGTGGGGCTGGTCGATGGAGATGCGCCGGAAGTCGTACGCGGCAAGGAACTGCGCCCACCGGAGGAACTTTCCGACGAGGAGCGGCAGCATATGCTGGATACGGCCATCTTCGCCCGGGTGAACCCGGAGCAGAAGCTGCACATCATCGCGCTGCATCAGGAAGCAGGACGCCGCGTCGCCATGACGGGAGATGGCGTCAACGATGCGCCGGCACTCAAGAAGGCGGATATTGGCATCGCCATGGGCCAGCGCGGGACGCAGGTTGCCCAGGAGACGGCTGATATGGTCCTCAAGGACGATGCGCTGTCAACGATCGTCGTGGCGGTGAGGCAGGGACGCATCATCTTTGCGAACATCCGTAAGTCTGTGATGTTCATACTCTCCACCAACATGAGCCAGATTGTGATCGTCGGGCTGGCGACACTCGTGAATGCGCCGCTGCCGATCACCGCGCTGCAGATTCTCTTCCTCAACACGCTGACCGATGTGTTCCCGGCGCTGGCACTGGGCGTCGGTGAGGGGGACGAAACTGTCATGGATGATCCGCCGCGCGACCCGGAGGAGCCAATCCTGCGCCGTGACCATTGGCTGCGCATCGCGCTGTACAGCCTGGTGATCGCCGCGAGTGTGCTGACTGTGTTTGCGGTCGCGCTGGCCGGGCTGGGCTTCGTGACGGAGCGCGCCGTGACGGTCTCCTTCCTGACGCTGGCGTTCGCCAAGTTGTGGCATGTTTTCAACCTCAGGGCACCGAATACCGGGCCGATCAGAAACGACATCACGCGCAACCGGTGGATATGGGCGTCGCTGCTGCTGTGCACTGGCCTGCTGCTGCTGGCGACGTATCTGCCCTTCCTTCAGACGATCCTGCGCACGGTCAACCCGGGCCTGACGGGATGGGCGTTAATACTGGCTGGCAGCCTGGCACCGCTCATCATCATACAGATTGGCATGTTTATCGTAAGTCAGTTCAGGTCGGAGGAATCATAACCATGATCGACGGAGGGACGCACCTTACACAGATCGACGATTACGCAAAGTATGTCGGTGAGGAGACGGTAGAGCGTATACGCGAGAAAGCCCGCGCCATTGCGAATCTGCACGTCACGCACGTCAGCTCGACGTATTACGGCGGTGGCGTGGCGGTGCTGCTGTCATCGCTGGCGTTGTTGATGAACAGTGTTGGCATTGAGACGGGCTGGCGTGTCATTCAGGGCTCGCCGGATTTCTTCAGCGTCACCAAGAAGATGCACAACGCCCTGCAGGGCGGGGAAATCCGCCTGACGGATCGCAAGAAGCAGATTTACGAAGACATCGTCCGCGAGAATGTAGTCCGCAACCATCTGGACCATGACCGGGTCATCATTCATGATCCACAGCCGCTGCCGATGATCACCCACTACCAGAAGCGCGGCCCGTGGATCTGGCACTGCCACCTCGATATGAGCCAGCCTGATCAGGAGTTATGGGATTATCTTTCGCCTTTTGTCGCGCATTACGATGCGGCGGTCTTCTCGCTGGAGGAGTACGCGCGGGACATCGCCACGCCGCAGGTGTTCTTCATGCCGGCGATTGATCCCTTCGTCATCAAGAACAAGCCACTCAGCGACGATGAGATCAATGAGCGCCTGAGCCACTACGACATCCCGGTTGATCGCCCCATCGTGACGCAGATTTCGCGCTTCGACCGGTGGAAAGACCCGGAAGGTGTGATCAAGGCGTTTCAGTTGGCGCAGGATGACATCGACGCAACGCTGGTCATGCTGGGCAACTTCGCCTCTGACGACCCGGAAGGTGAGACAATCTATCAATCGCTGCTGGATTGCCAGAGCGACCGTATCTTCATCCTGTCGAAAGAAGACACCGCCCTGGTCAACGCCCTACAGACGCGGGCGACTACCGTGCTGCAGAAATCGAAGCGTGAGGGCTTCGGCCTGACTGTCACCGAAGCCATGTGGAAAGGCACGCCGGTCATCGGCGGGAATGTGGGCGGCATCCGGTATCAGATCGAAGATGGCAAGAATGGCTATCTGGTTGATTCCATTGAAGAGACGGCCGAGCGTATTGTGCAGCTCGTCAATGACCCGGACCTGGCCGCCGAACTTGGTCAGCGTGCGCATGAGTCCGTACGCGATAATTTTCTGCTGATCCGCATGCTGGAGCAGTATATCGACCTGCTCAGCGGCTTCGAGACCAGCTACCACCTGACGAAGAAACCCACACTGACGGAAGTTTCCTGATGCGCAACCAGATGCGGCAGAATCGGCTGACAGGCCAGTGGGTGATCTACGCGCCGCAGCGCAGCAGTCGGCCCTCACAACACGAAACTGACGCGCCGACGGGCGACCATCCGCGCGTTGTGGAAGATTGCCCCTTCTGCCCGGGGAATGAAGACGCGCTGCCGGAGATCATCCTGAGCGTGGGCGATGGCACCCAGTGGCAGACGCGCGTCGTGCCCAATAAGTACCCCATGCTCACGCCGGATCAGTCGCAGACGCGGCAGCAGGATGGACTGTACGTCAGCATGGCGGGCTACGGCCATCATGAGGTCATTATCGAGCACCCGCGCCATGACCTCGACCTGGCGGATTTTAGTGATCAGGCGATGCACGCGGTCATTGAGACGTATCACCAGCGTTACCGGGCATTGATGGAACTCAATGAGACGATGATGGTGATCATCTTCCGTAATCATGGGGAGCGTGCCGGTACATCGCTGAAGCACCCGCATTCGCAGTTGGTGGTGACGGGCGTTGTGCCGCGTCATGTGCGCTGGCGCGAAGACATCGCTGAGCGCTATTACGATACCTGGGGCCGCTCGCTGATGGGTGACATCCTGGCCCATGAGTGCGATGTCGGCGACCGGCTGGTGGATATCAACGCGGCGTTCGTCGCCTGCGTGCCCTACGCCGCCGAAGTCCCCTATGAGATGTGGATCATTCCGCGACGGCAGCAGGCCGATTTTGGTGCGATAGGCGCGGACGAGAAGTACGGTCTGGCGGTGATGCTGCAAGGCTGCCTGAAGCGCCTGCGGCGGGTAATCGATACGCCGGACTACAACTACATCATCCATACGGCGGCGCGTTACAAAGCCGGTGAGCCGCACCTCCACTGGTATCTTCAGATACGCCCGCGCAGCGTCACCTCAGCGGGCTTCGAGATTGGCTCCGGCATGCTGGTTAATCCATCGCTGCCGGAGGAAGACGCCCAGCGACTGCGCGAAGTCGCGCTGTAAGCGGGGCAATACACCCTCGCATCGCCGGTTTTCCCGGTTTGACGGATACCGAACTCGGTCATGTGACCCATGCCGTCACACCTATCCCCGCGTATGCTGAAGCTATGTACCCAAAATGTACATATTGAGGAGGATACACTATGGCGAATGTCGCAATTAATGGACTCGGACGAATTGGTCGGGCAACGCTGAAGATCATCCAGGATGCCCCCGGGCTGAATCTCGTCGCCGTCAACGACATTGTGCCGGTCGACAACATCGCCTATCTGATCAAGTACGACTCCGCTTATGGGCGGTACGGTAAGCCTGTCGCTACTGAACCGGGCAAATTGATCATTGATGGTCAATCCTATGCTTACCTGAGCGAGAAAGACCCGGCCCAGCTCCCCTGGGACGAGATGGACGTCGACATCGTCTTTGAGTGCACGGGCGTCTTTGACAAACGCGAAGAGCTGGAAAAGCACATTCATGCCGGGGCGCGCTATGTCATTCTCTCCGCGCCGACCAAGAGCAAGGATGTTCCTACGACGGTCTATGGTGCCAGTAAGGGCGAGGGCAGTGAGAGCCGGATCATCTCCTGCGCAAGCTGCACGACCAACTGCATCACGCCCGTGGTGGAAATCCTGGGGCGTCGCGTTGGGATCGAGAAGGCCATGCTGACGACGGTCCACGCTTATACAGCCTCGCAGTCGATCGTGGATGCGCCGCAGAAGAAGATGCGGCGTGGGCGCGCAGGTGCCGCTAACCTGGTGCCGACATCGACCGGGGCGGCCATCGCCACCACGAAGGCGCTGCCAGAGTACGAAGGGCGTTTTGATGGTGTGGCGATCCGCACGCCGGTAATCGTTGGCTCGATTGCTGATATGGTTTTCCTGACCAGCCGCGATACCTCTGTCGAAGAGATCAATCGGATCTTTGATGAGGAAGCGCAGACGGATCGCTATAAGGGCGTGGTCGGCGTGCAGCATGATGAGATCGTCTCAACGGATATCATCGGCGATCCACGCGCCTCTATCATCGACGCTGCAATGACCCAGGTCGTCGACGGCAACATGGTGAAAGTCATGAGCTGGTACGACAACGAATGGGGCTACAGCAACCAGATGGTTCGTGAGGCGCAGCGCATCGTTGAGAACATGGCCGCAGTCAGCGGCTAACGCCCGTGAACAGCCCTTCATCACAACGCCAGAGTGTGGCGCACCGGTCGGCGGAAGCAGGCCGGGCCGGTACGTCGCGTGACGGCAACAACCCCCCAGACCTGCGCGATTTTCGGCGCAAGGTGACGATTATCGCCGCAGTGGTGACGGTCATCGGACTGTTGTTTCTGCTGCTGGCGGCGACGCTCAATATAATCCCGCTGATCTTTATCGCCGTATTGATCGCTGTGTTTCTGCGAAGTCTGGCAGATCCGCTGTCGAAAAGAGTCCCTGTTGCTGGTAGATGGATGGTAGTTATTGTATTGCTTGCTCTGTTGGCTGTGGCGGGCGTGTTCGTTGCGGTTGCCGGCCCCAGCATTACGGAGCAGTTCGACCAATTGGTGCAACGCATTCCGCAGGCATTTAATCAGACTGAGGAATGGTTGAGTCAGTATGAGTGGGGGGAAAACCTGCTGGACGAACTGGAGCAGGTACAGGTCCCGCAGGCGGGCCTTGACGTCTTCTCGCGTCTGACCGGCATCTTCTCCGGTGCGTTCAGTGTTTTGACGTACACCGTACTGGTGCTGGTGGCCGGGGTCTATCTGGCCTTTGAGCCGCAGATGTATATCACGGGCCTGGTGTCTCTGTTCCCTGAACAGCGGCGTGCTCGTACACGTGAGGTGCTCGACGAAAGCTACGACATCCTGCGCCGCTGGCTGATTGCACGGTTGATCTCGATGCTCGTCGTCGCTGTGCTGACGTTCATCGGCCTGATGATTATCAATATGCCGCTGGCGCTGACGCTGGCGGTCATCGCCGGGATACTGTCCTTCATCCCGAACCTGGGGCCGATCCTGGCGGCGGTGCCGGCTATGCTGGTCGGCTTCACGCAGAGCCTGACCCTTGCACTGCTGGTAGCGGTCGTCTACTTCATCGTCCAACAGATTGAGAACTATCTGATCACGCCCAACGTGCAGCGGCAGACGGTGTCGCTGCCGCCAGCGCTGGTGCTGCTGTCGCAGGCCTTCCTGACGCTGCTGCTGGGCTGGCTGGGCCTGTTCATCGCCGCGCCACTGGTGGCCTTCATCCTGGTGCTGGTGAAATCGGTGTACGTCGAAGATGTACTGGGCGATGATGTTGGGTCGATCGTTGAGAGCGTCTGACGCCAGGCCGGGAATCCGCATGGGCCATGTGGCCCAATTAACTTTACGTTAGTTGCCCTAGCCGCGTCCACGTCCCTTAGCGGATGCTGATCGCATCGATATGCGCGACCATAAGGTCAGATCGTCACCGAGGTGCGGTTTGTTCGGTGAGCGAGCTACAACTTAACGCAGTTAAGAAAGTAGGAAAAGTCCATGCAATTTGCTGAAGGTGCACCCGTATACACTGCCGAAGGCGAGAAAGTCGGCGATATTGAGCGCTTCGTCCTTGACCCACGGGCGCGTGAAATCATCGGCCTCGTGGTGCGCAAGGGCTTTCTTTTCACTGAAGATCGCGTGATCCCTGCGCGGGATATCCAGCTGGCGGAGTTAGATCGCGTCGTGCTGCGACCCGAAGCAGGTGATCTGGATGATTACCCCAACTTTGAAGAAGAGCATTACATCGCGCCAAGCGATACCGAACTGCGCGAAGGGTTCCCGCGTGATTTTTACTCACCGGTTTACTACTACCCGCCGCTGGGTGCGACCGGCTGGCAGGGCGCGGTCTATCCGCCGCCCCAGACGACGGTAAAAGAGCGCAACGTCCCAGAGGGCACTGTCCCTGTGCAGAAGGGCGCTGACGTCATCAGCAGTGATGGCGAGAAAGTCGGTGACGTGGAGCGTGTCTTCACGGACGAAAAATCGAGAGAGATTACGCATATCTCCATTACACAGGGTCTGCTGTTTAAGACGGCAAAAGTCCTGCCAGCTTCCTGGGTGGATACGGTACGTGAAGACGAAGTCCACCTGGCAGTAAGCGCAGCGACCCTCAAAAACTTAGAAACCTCCTAGCTTGCCTGTCGCAGACACAGGCTTCCTACCCCGGGAGACCTTCTGTTCACAGGAGGTCTTTTTGTTTACTCATGTGGTGGACCTGTTAGGGTCGCCAATGCGCATACAGGCCGCCTGATCAACCTCCGATTCACCATCTAGTTGACCATCCAGTGCGATGCTGTTGAGGGTCTGCCTCCCTGGAATGGCGGGTCGTCCCGGCGCCTCAGCAGACGCGGTTAACACCGGGATTTAATGGGCAGATTGGCCCATAGCGAGTTGGTCGAACGATTGTCGTGGTGATCGCTCAAGGATGTTACAGTGAAAAAGTAAAGCCCTACGGCAGGCACGCGCTGCCTGCCTGAAGTGTTCCATAGCTGATGAGAGGTTAAATCATGGCAGAGACCAGAGCCTTTACAGATCGCGAGGACGCTGGTCGCCAACTGGCACATGCCCTGCGCAACTATAGCAACCGTGACGATGTAATCGTCCTGGGCCTGCCACGCGGCGGCTTACCGGTCGCCTTTGAAGTGGCACTCGCGCTGCACGCCCCGCTCGATGTCTTTGTGGTGCGTAAGCTGGGCGTCCCTGGGCACGAGGAGATGGCCGCGGGTGCGATCGCCACAGGTGGCGTGCGCGTCCTGAACCGCGATGTCGTCACCAGCCTCAACATTGACCAGTCCAGCCTGGACCGTGTCGAAGAGAGCGAACGTCATGAACTACAGCGGCGCGAATCACTGTATCGGGACAACCGGCCCATGCCGGATCTCAGCGGCAAGGTCGTTATTCTGGTCGATGACGGCCTGGCGACCGGGGCTACGATGCGCGCAGCGGTTAAAGCGCTCAAGCAGCACTACCCAGCGAAGATTGTTGTGGCGGTGCCGACCGCATCGCGCGAGTCGTGTGACGAGTTCCACGCTATGGATGAGGTCGATGATGTGATCTGTCTGCTGACGCCGCGTGAGTTCCGGGCGGTGGGTATGTGGTACCACCGCTTTGATCAGACGAGCGACGATGAGGTGCGGCAGTTGCTGCGAGAAGCTCGTGAGCGTGAAGATATTCCGGCCGCGTAAATCAGTCGATGTGCAGTGGCAGGTGGCCACGGGTGAATTCAGCAAGTTTGTTGTGCGGCGCTGACTGATGCGTTGGTCAATCCTCATTGTGATGCAGATACGCCACGCTATCACTGAGAGATGTGCGGGATGATTCATACAGGCACTTCGGGCTGGCACTATGACCCTTAGCGCGGGCCGTTTTACGCTGAATATCCTTCATCAGTGCCAACACGGCTTATCCATATGGCTCATGCTGTTTGAGATTGAGCGTGTTACGGTCAGAGGCAGAATGCCCGCTTATATCAATCTGAATGCCATTTATATCCATGGAGGTTTCATCATGAGTGCGATTGTTGCGACATTCGACACCACACTGCAAAAATCAAACGAATGGGTCCGCGAGATGAAAGACGCACTCGACTGGGCCGCCGACGAGCAGGACGCTTACCATGCGCTGCGCGCCGGGTTGCACTTCCTGCGCGATCGTCTGACGCCCGACGAAGCGGCCCATCTGAGCGCTCAGCTGCCGATGCTGATTCGCGGGCTGTATTACGAAGGCTGGCACCCGGCCGATAAGCCGCTGGATATCAATAACTACGATGATATCCGGTCGTACCTGGCAGACGCTATTGATCGCGATATCAGCCCCGACCCGACACTGATCCTGCGGGCGCTTTTCCAGGTGCTGCACAATAACATCACCATGGGCGAACTGGAACACCTCCAGTCAGTGCTGCCGGGCAGTATGCGCGCCTTCTGGCCGAATGAGGTGACGTCAGGGCGCGGCAGCGATACGTCCAGCTGAAATACTGCTCAGAGATAACCTGTTTGCGCCGTGCCAGACGCGCTAAGCTGAAAATATGCGGCCGATGAGCCGCTGGGGCTGGCGTCCTAAGGATGACCCTGCACCATTGATCCCATCGTATCGTCGGTGCTCGCCGCGTCTGTGTGGGATGTGCGCCGGGGCATAGTCGGCGCGTGTTCGAGCCAAAGGCGGCGGGTCGCTAGCAGCAGCGCGAGCGTCAGCAAGGGCAGTGGTAAATGTACAAATGGATGTTCGAAATCGCCTTCGATCGTCGTCACGAAATGCACCCAGGGCAGCACAAACAGCAGCATCATCAGCGCGACAATGCGCCAGTTGGCTCCGCGCTTTCGGTAAACGCGGGCAATCTGCGCGAATATGAAGAAGAACGGGATCAGGAACACGACGAAGTGGGGTGTAGCCGTGCGGAAGATCACCAGATGCGTGACGACGAACGTCAGCGTGACCGTCCACCAGAAGGAACGATGATTGTTGCGGAGCAGCACGTCCGCCCAGGCCAGCAGTGTACCGCCGAGTAGCAGCACGGTCGCGCCAATCTCGAACCACGCGCCCAGGCCGAGCGCCTCGCGGATGATCGCCACGGGTGCGCCGACCACTACGTAGGACGGGTACAGCTCCAACTGGTACAGCCAGCCATCGACCCAGTCGGGCAGCATCAAGAACGAGGCCGCCAGCAGCGCCGCGAACGTGCCGCTGAAGGCTGCGACAAAGCGCAGTCGTCCGGTGCGCAGGCCCCACAAAAGCAGAAACGGCACCAGCAGCACCCCGACATGCGGCTTAAAGGTCGAGATTGCCAGCAGGACCCCGGGCAGCACCTCGTCATCACGGCTGAGCAGCCACAGTGTCAGCATTTGCAGCAGGAACACCAGATGGCTGACCTGACCAAGGATCAGGCCGCGTGCGGTGGGGTAGTAAAACAGCGTGAACAGCAGCAGTGCCATCAACATAAGCGGGCTGGGTCGCCACCTGAAGATCGCCAGGATGAGCAGCGCGGACGCCACCATCGCCGCCTCCATCAGCACCAGCCAGATCGCAGTCGCCCAGGCGTAATCAAACGAGATGAACGGGGCCATCACCAGCACGGTATACATGGGGTAAGCGAAATAATTCGGGAATTCATCAGGTGTCGCAGCTCGGCCATAAATGCGGGTCTGGATGCGCAGCGTAGCTTCTTCGCCGTAAGGGGAATAACCCTCGTAGAAGAAGGTGCGTGCGCCTTCCCAGGGCGTCAGATAATCGTTAAGGCCGGGGAAAGGTGCGGTAAAGATGTTGTGCGTCACGATGACGTTGGCAACCAGCAGGGCCGCCAGAATCGCGACGGTCAGGATGTGCGTGCGGTTGAAGATCATGGTCGTCCGGTCACGTTTGTTATGCGAAACAAGATTCATCGTAGCATAGATCACTGTAATTAAATTAGCTGACTTGTCAGTGCTGCCGGGCAGTATGCGCGCCTTCTGGCCGAATGAGGTGACGTCAGGGCGCGGCAGCGATACGTCCAGCTGAAATACTGCTCAGAGATAACCTGTTTGCGCCGAGCGATGATGTTCGCCTGTTCAGTTTGAGTCGCCTGAAAGGCCCATGGAGGATTGGGTCATGTGTACAGCCGTAAACCCGCTGGCGTATCCATTCGTGGCAGAGCCAGGGACGCTAAACTGAGGGGGACGATTCTGGTGTTGGTAAGTCAGGGGTAAATACTGTGGAATCTCAGGTCCGTACACATGATTTAGGGGAAGCTGCCACCCTGCTCGAAGAGGGTGAAATGAAGAAGATCGACGTGGACGACGAGTCGCTGGTGCTGGCACGGCGTGGCGATGAATACTTCGCGTTCAGCCCACACTGCACACATTACGGCGGGCCGTTGCATGAGGGCGTTTTGCATGGGCATACTGTGATTTGCCCGTGGCACCATGCCTGCTTTGACATCCGGACCGGCATCCGCGAGGAACCGCCCGCCCTCAATTCGCTATCGAGTTACCCGGTTGCCGTTGTGGATGGCCGCGTCGTGATCGAGCTTGAGCCGATAAAGCTGCCGCCAACCTCGTCGATTGGTGCGGACCAGACCTTTGTGATCCTGGGCGGCGGCGCGGCTGGCCAGGCAGCCGCAGAAGAACTGCGGCGGCTGGGCTTCGCCGGGACCCTCACCATCCTCAGCGCGGCGTCGATAGTGCCGGTGGATCGACCGAATCTCTCTAAAGCGTATATGGCAGGTAACGCGGAGCCGGACTGGATTCCGCTGCGGGATGAAGACTGGTACAGGAAACAGAGTATCGACCTGCGCCTGGAGACACGCGTCACCGATATCGACGCGATCCAGCGCATCATTACGACGGATAGCGGCGATCAGATCGTGTTTGACAAACTACTGCTCGCGACGGGCAGCTATCCGCGTACGCTGAGCAACACACCTGGTGTCGACCTGGAAGGGATTCACACGTTGCGCCAGAAGGCGGACGCTGATCGGATCATCGCCGATATTGATGAAGGCACACAGGTGACTATCGTCGGGGCGAGCTTCATCGGGATGGAAGTCGCCGCGTCACTCGGTCAGCGAGGCGCGCAGATCACCGCGATTGAAGTTGCCGACGTGCCCTTTGAGGCGGTACTGGGTAAGGATGTCGGACGCTATTTGCAGCAGTTGCACGAGGAGAACGGCGTTGAATTTCGGCTGAATACGAGCGTGCGGCATTTCATTGGCGAAGATGGCCGCGTCGCTGGCGTCGGCCTGACGGATGGCAGTCTGCTAAAGACAGATATGGTCGTCATTGGCATTGGCGTTACCCCGGCAACGGATTATCTCTCCGGCGCAGATATCGCCGTTTATGGTGCGGATCAATCGGTGCTGGTAAATAATGATCTTCAGACATCCGTGCCGGATATCTACGCTGCCGGCGATATCGCTCGTTACCCGATTGTGGGCGGCGGGACGCAGCGCATCGAACACTGGCGCGTGGCACAACAGCAGGGTTTCATCGCTGCACGCAACATGCTCGACAGGGACGATGACATTAACCAGCACGTTCCGTTCTTCTGGACGACGGAGTGGGGCACGCACCTGCGCTATGTCGGCTATGCCAGTCACTGGGACGAGATCATCTACCGGGGCGATGTCGAGAAGGGCGATTTTATTGCCTTTTACCTCAGTAAGAACCGCCTTCAGGCAGCAGCGGGCATCGGGCGTGATGCCGAGATGGCAGCCCTCAATGTAATTATGAAGCATCGCCTGCCGCTGACATCCGACGATATGCGCGACCCGGATTATGACCTGATCGCGCTGGCACGCTCATCCTGAGCGCCAATCTGACCATTGGCACAAGAGAGCTGATGCGTTTACGTCTGCGAATGATCCCTGCCCTCATCCGGCTGAGGTTCAGCAGGCAGCCGATAGGCTGATAAAGTGAAGATCAGCGCCCGTTGAGCAAGTGCTCGCGGAACCAATTACCGGCCAGGCGTGCGACCTCTTCCAGCGCGCCTGGCTCCTCAAAGAGATGTGTCGCGTTCGGGACGATTTTCATCTCTTTTTCGGCGGTCAGCTTGTCGTATGCGGTCTGGTTCATCTCGATGACAGGTTTGTCACGCTCGCCGATGATCAGCAGCGTGGGCGCGTCGACTTTGGAGAGGTCCGTGCGTGAGAGATCCGGGCGTCCCCCGCGCGATACGACGGCATCCACCTGACGTGGATAGTTACCAGCGGCTGTCAGTGCGGCGGCGGCACCCGTGCTCGCGCCGAAGTAGCCCAGAGAAAGACCCTCGACGGCTTCCTGTTGAAAAGCCCAGTTCGCAGCGCTGTCCAGACGTTCGGCCAGCAGGTCGATATCGAAGCGATGCTCCCGCGTGCGCCGATCAAGCGTCTCTTCGTCGGATGTGAGCAGGTCGAACAGGAGTGTGGCCAGCCCGTATTCGCGCAGGGAGCGTGCCACGAAGCGATTACGCGGGCTGTGTCGGCTGCTGCCGGTGCCATGTGCAAACAGGACGATCCCGCGAGCGGCTTCTGGTACAGCCAGACGCCCCTGCAATGTGATTTTGCCGATAGGAATCGTTGAATCCTCGCCATCGCCAAACATAGAGCCTTTTTTCTACTCAGTGATACAGGTATGGCAGCTTGTACGCTCACCTAATCGCAACCTGACCGATTTGTCATCGCACTTCCGCCTGATTTATGAACGGGTTATCTGGCCCATCACGTAATCAGGAAGCTGACTGACCTGATCGTTAAGATTGCATGTTAACCTCTAATCTGAGGGTGTTTCTGTATTGATCGACAGTCAATACAGGGCCTCATCCGTACACAACGAAAATAAGTCAGTTTAACAGCGGCGAAGGAGTACAGATGCAAAGCGGTTTTCATGTTGGACGTATTTTCGGCATCAACATACGCATCGATTGGAGTCTGCTGCTGATTTTCTTCCTCATCGCGTGGAACCTGAGCGCCGGCTTCAACCAGATTCATCCGGAATGGGGCCTGGGCTTCGCCTGGCTGATGGCGCTGATCGCGGCGGTGTTGTTCTTTGTTTCCGTGCTCGCACATGAGATCGCGCATTCGCTGGTGGCACAGGCGCAGGGGGTCCCTGTCACGAACATCACACTGTTTCTCTTCGGTGGCGTCTCCAACATTCAGCGCGAGCCGCCTTCACCACGCGCCGAGTTCCTGATCACAATCGTTGGCCCGATCACGAGCCTGGTGATTGGTGGGGCGCTGCTGCTGATTGCGCGGACGACGTTCGGCCCGGTCGCCAGCCTGAATGAGCCTGCGGAGATGCTCAACCAGCTCAGCCCATTGACGACGCTGCTGGTGTGGCTCGGCTCGATCAACGTGGTGCTGGGCGTTTTCAACATGATTCCTGGCTTCCCGCTGGATGGTGGGCGCATTCTTCGCTCGATCCTGTGGGGCCTCACGGATAATCTGCGCAAGGCGACGCGCTGGGCGTCGTGGGTTGGGCAGGCCATCGCCATCCTGTTGATCGTCACCGGGCTGGCCATGTTTTTTGGTGTGCAGGTGCCGTTCTTCGGGACGGGCTTTATCAACGGCCTGTGGCTGATCTTCATCGGCTGGTTCCTGAATAACGCTGCCATCCAGAGTTACCGCCGCGTTGTCGTGCAGAATCTGCTGAACGATGTGCCGGTGTCACGGATTATGCGCAGCGATCCGCCGACCGTTGCCGCAGATATCACCGTGCGCGACCTGGTCGATGATTACGTGATGCGCATGGACGATCACGCGTTCCCGGTGGTAGAAGCCGAGCGTATCGTCGGCTTTGTAACGCTCAACGACATCCGTTCTGTCGAGCGCGCACAGTGGGATACCACGTCAGTGCGCGAGATCATGACGCCGGTTGAGGAGCTGGTGACGGTCAAGCCGCAGGACGAGGCGTCCGACGCGCTGACAGAACTGATGAAGCTGGACGTTCGGCAGTTACCCGTCGTCGCTGAGGGCCGGCGTCTGGTCGGCGTGCTGCGGCGCAGCGACATCATGAAGTGGCTGCAACTGCAATCGGCAGAGCAGGCCTAGCCCGGGACTAATTGTGAAGAATAATACGAGAGCCACCTGGCCAGGGGCGAATCGGTCAGGTGGCCGATGCTGCTCCCTCGGTTGGACGTTATCATACACAGGAATGATGTTCTTACGCTGTGTTTCTTAAGTACTTATTGTTTTTGCCAGTATTCATATTTTTAAGAGGAGTGAACGTATGGCACGTATTGCCAAAGTGATCGAGATCATCGGCACGTCGGATAAGGGCTGGCAAGAAGCGGCGGATAACGCCCTCGACGAAGCCCGCAAGACTGTCAAACATATTTCGGGCATTCAGGTCGATCATATGTCGGCGGATGTCCAGGACGGCCGTGTGATTTCTTATCGCACAACGCTCAAGATCGCCTTTGGCGTGGAGCGTGTCGACAACGACTAACTCCCCGGTCACTGGTGACCGGATAGTGAATTGGTGAGCAACCCCCATACGGTTCGTACTGCCCCCACGCTTTACGAATCGGCTCCCTGCTCCACCCGGCGCACCGCGGCGCGTGCGTCGGGTTCTGTTTAATGGAGTATCTGATCGTAGTAGCCACCGCTATTCAGGCAATATCAGCCCGCGTTACCTTGATCCGGGGGAACAGTCACATCGCTGTTGACCCTTATCAATCTGTACATGGCTCTGGCTCAGGACCGCGTGCGTGTTAATAGGTTTACAATGGTTATAAAGACATTATTGGCAAATTGGACTTATCAGTGATAAACTCCGATCTGTGAGGAGAGACAAGCGTCCGGGTATGGTAAAAAAACCCCCCGTACAACCTACAATTTGCCTACGATCAGGTACACTTTTGGTTTTTTAATGTTTTCCTACAGTTTTCCATTTGAATTTATTGCACAATGTATTATATGCTTACTGTACAGGAAAAAGTGCAAGCGCTAAAACAAATTAAAAGTCTTCATTGAGGCCGATAAGCAGAAGATAACAGACAATTATACGGCACATTAGACAACCGAATAACACCTTTAGCCTTGACCCATGTAGGGGGAATCAATTCGTAAGCCATCGGGCCTGGCAAATCACCGTAGCGAAGGTTTCCATCGGCGAAGCGAGGGAATGGTTTGTTGCTATGGTATCCGTGAGGGATAGCTGGCTTATCCCTTTATTTTATGGGTGTTAAGAGTGCGAAACCGTACCCGATATAGGAATTCTTAGCTGTGAGATATTATTGTAAATTATTGCTTAGTACGACCGACCTGTCCGTCATGCCTGACGCTATCGCCGTCGCTAGGCGGCTGTGCAGGTACATGAAATTTCAGGAACTGACAACGACTACAGATATACGCGTAAGAGAGTAAAGGCACCCCCCCATGAATACAGACAACACAGCATTCGTCGAAGCGCCCCCATTCGCAGAGCGCGTCAAGGAAAACAAAATCCTGATCTTCTATCCGCGTTCACAGCAACGGAATCTGTATCTCTCGAAACTGCTGAGCATGGAAAAAGGCCGCCTGATTTATCATCGCGTGCCCTATACTTCAGGTGAGATGGGTACAGCACTGCGCGCCTGGTTGCCCTCATTGCTGGCAGATATTCAGGCGTACATTGCCTCAGGAAACGGTAGTGCAAAGAGATCTCAACCCATTCTGCGCGATTCTGCTGAAGATAACGGCAAGATGATCGCGGAAATGCTGAACAACTTTGCCGCTGATCTCAAGCGTAATGAGCAGCCCCTCATCCTGTATATTGATGAACTGGATCATCTGTCCCAGGACCATGATTTTGTCAGTTTCATGTATGGTCTGGGCACGACTGTCAGCGGACCGGTGAAGCTGGCGTTCAATGCGCGCCGGGTCGCCCTTGAGCCGTTCCAGTATTTCATTGAGAATCACCAGGTTGATGTTTTCGGCACGGAAGAACGCGGCAATGACGTCTACCTGGAGCCGCAGGAGACGCAAGACCTGCGTCCTCAGCTCGAAGTGTATGCTTTTGGACGAGGGCATGTCTTTGTTAACGGTAAGATCGTAGAAACATGGGATGGGGCCTTGCCGCGCCAGCTCTTCTACTATTTTGTCGATAACGATCTGGTCACCCGTAACGAAATCTTCCAGAACTTCTGGCCGAACCTCTCTCGCAAAGAGGCGACCAACGTCTTCCATGTGACCAAGCGCAAAATCACCGAACGTTTGAGCCTCAATGTGCTGGAGGGCGGCAACTACGAGTTGACGAATTACAGCGCGGGCTTCTACGTCCCTGGCGATAAGCTCATCCGGCATTATGACGTCGCTGAATTTGAAGAAGCTGTCGAACTCGCCAATACGACCATGGATGAAGAAGAACAGGCGGCAGCTTTGCGCCGCGCAATCTCGCTGTATCGCTTCCCTTATCTGCAGGACTATGACATGGATTGGGTCCGCGATCGCCGTGAGAAGCTGCGCCTGCTGTATGCCGATGCCCTCATCGGTATGGGCCGCTGGTATGTCCGCCGCGAGGATTACGAACCTGCCCTCGGCCACTACGTCCGCGCCCTGAAGGAGATGCCCAACCGCGAAGACATCCACCGTCAGGTGATGGAGATCTACTGGCGGCTGGGACGTCATCAGGACGCACTCGCCCAATATCAGTTGCTGTCAGATCACCTCAAGCAGACAGTTGGCGTCGCGCCCTCCCGCGAGACGACCGAGGTCTACGAGAAGATCAGGGCAGAGGCGAGCTAGTTTCAGATCGTTGCAACGTGGCAGGGGCGGGGATTTTCCTCGCCCCTGTTTTGGTTGACCTCTTTCGCGTCGATGCCGTGCGCAGACAGGCTAAGGTGTGGTCGGGCCGTCGGTTTGCCCCAGATACGCCCAGAAGGGGGCGCTGCCGCGCCAGGGCTGCGCGCCGGGCATATCACAGCGCAACTCGTCGGAAATGAGCATTTCGCGCGTTGTCGTGTTCAGATCAGCCAGAGCGACACGCGGCGCTTCCGATAGCAGCGTGGCGATCCCCCAGTCCTCAAGCTCCCAGATGAGCAGCATGACCTGCGCCGCCTGACTGGCGACCGGCTGAATCAGCGCGCAGTCAGGTTTGCCCAGTTCATCCAGCCAGAACCATAACGGAAAATCCGCCTGCAGGTTGATGCGATTGACGCGGTTGTTGCTCAGGCGCAGGCTGCCGTAGTACGTGCGCCCTGCCGCTTCGAAGGCGAAGCTGAAGTTGGTGCGGCTGCTGCTGCTCGCACGCTGGAAGCCCGGCAGATGTGTCGGCAGCAGGGAACGCGCACCTTCCTCCCGGGTGAAGCCGGGCCGGATGTTCGCCCAGCAGGGCAGCGCACAGTCGTCGAAGCCGTGATCGCGCAGGGCCAGTGCGGGCCGGGGCTGCTCGATGTGGATGGCCTCGCTGATGCCGAGTGCGGCCGTCAGCATCAGCAGCAGGAACAGGGTTGGGCGGAGCAAAAAAGCGATCATGCAGTGTGCGCGGCTCGTGTGGCTTCTGCTATAATCAGCTATTATGGCAGACAATCCGCAAGCTCGACAACGACAACAGCGCTCGCAGCCGCGTTCGCAGCCGCGTCAGCAGCAGGGCCAGCGCAGGGACAGCCGCCAGCCTGCCGCCGATCTGGTGGAGTACAGCAGCCGCCCGGCCGATCACAACGGCCTGCTGATCGCATCCGTGCTGATGATGCTCATCGGCTGGGTGGGGCTGTATCAGCTCGTCACGACGACGCTGCCGCGTATCGGTGGGGAGCTGTGGCTGTTTTTCCTCCTGCTGATGATTGCAGTCACCGGGACGGCGATTCCTTTCGTGCGCTACTTCAACGTACTGCTGACGCCTGCGCACTCAGAGGTGCCAACAGGCGGTGTCATTGTGCGACAGAGTGTGTGGGTGGGCCTGTTCGCGGTCGCCTGTGCATGGCTGCAGATCCCGCGCGCGCTGACGGTGCCGCTGGCGATCTTCATCGCGATACTGTTCCTCGTCGTTGAAATTTTCCTGCGCACCCGCGAGATTGCCGCCCTGCGCGAAGACTGACGCCGCGTGCGCCGTGCGTGCGCCGTGCGTGCGCCGTGCGTGCGCCCTGCGTGCGCGCCGGCTGTCATCCCTCAGACATTACGTTCATAATCTGCGCGTAAAGTGTTGTTATATCTCAACACTTTCTCATGATTTCAGGCTTGACCCATCCTGTTGTGAAATTACACTAAAGAAGTATAAAGTAATCTGACGCCAGTCTTCCGCGTGATAGCTCACAAGCGTCAACATCTGGGGAAAGCCTATGACACAGCAGATCACAGAACTGGAATTCCATATCGAGAATCTGACCCTCTATCTGGAACAGTTGCTGGTTGCATCGGATCCGCTCAACGAGGATCAGTTGCAAAATGCCCGCCTGATGCGTCGGGCGCTGCTGGTCGCCTGCGAGGCGCTGCTGAACCCCCAGCCACAATCCAGACAATGGCTGACGACCCTGCGCGAGAGCCTGATTTCCGTCCACTGCGGCGCGTCGGCGATGGGGGCGGCTATGCACGGGCCGCTGACACCTGCTCAATCCGAACTGGTGAGTATGATCGCTGGCTGTGCCTTCTTCGTGGAACAGGAGATCGAACGTCTGCGTAAGCAGATCACGCTGCTGCGTTTCCCCGCTGCCTGATTACACAGTACTGCGCAGTGTGTAGGATCATCTACTTCCAACTTCCTCATATCACTGGTATGCAATAAGTGATTTATTCTATCTTCTTAATCTTCAATTGTTCTTGATTTCATACAAAATCTAACGCTTATGCTACCTTATGTAATGCTACAATCCTAAAGTCATAGTTTTTGTCTCATCATGAGATAGGCCTTATCTATGCTGGAAGACCAAACACCAAAGTACCAGGAACAAGGTCAGGGTTTGGTTGAATACGCGCTTATCCTCGTACTGGTGGCGTTGGTGGTTATCGTCATCGTTGCATTGTTCGGGGATCAGCTAGCCAATACCTTTGACAGTGTTGCTTGTTCCATTGAGTTAGCGGCAGAGGGCAACGTCACCCAAGCGGCGATGGATGCCTGTATCGCGCTCAGAACGGGCGGCTAGCGCCGCCTTCGCCTGCGTCATGACTTTGTGGCCCAGCTCATCGCGATTATTGCGCAAAGTCATGACGCTGACTCTACCCACCGATTTCCCCGTCACTACCTTGACCCGCTATCTCCTCTCATCTAAACTAATGTCTATGTCCGAAATGAAACCCCTGAGCATCAGCAACCAGCAGGTATGCCCGCGCTGTGGAATTGCGTTTACCTGCGGCATCGCCGTCGGTGAAGGCGAATGCTGGTGTTTTCAGGTACCCAATCTGCCTAACCTGGCCCAACCGGGCGAAGGCGCCAGCCGCTGCCTGTGTCCCCTGTGCCTGCGCGATCTGGTCGAGCGCGAAGAGCGCCGCCAGTCGTCAGAATCGCGCTAAGCCTTACATTTGTCCGCCTGATAAGCCGTCAATCTGCTATTGTCAAGTCTTGCCGCCTGCGGCTATGATGTCCCTGGTGATGTCACGCACCAGCGTCACCTCACGGATGGATAAACGCAGCGCGGAGTTGCAGACATGGCACGCTATCTTGTGACCGGCGGCGCCGGTTTTTTGGGCATTAATCTGGTACGGTATCTGCTAAAACACGGCCATGAGGTCGTCTCACTGGACATCGCACCTTTTGATTATCCGGAGCGCGATCAGATCGTGGAGATTCAGGGTGACATCCGCGATCGCGCCCAGGTTGATCAGGCGATGGAGGGCGTGAATATCGTCGTGCATACGGCGGCGGCCCTGCCTCTCTACAAGCCAGAAGAGATCTTCAGCACCGATATTGACGGTACGCGTAACGTCATCGAGAGCGCCCACGCCCACGGCGTTGAGCGCTTCATCCATATCAGCAGCACGGCTGTCTACGGCATCCCCGATCATCATCCGATCTTCGAGGACGACAAACTAGATGGTGTCGGCCCGTATGGCATCGCCAAAATCGAAGCTGAGAATATCTGCATCGCCTACCGCGATCGCATGTGTGTGCCGGTCATCCGGCCAAAGTCCTTCATCGGGCCGGAACGCCTGGGCGTGTTCGCCCTGCTGTATGACTGGGCCAAGGATGGCAAGCACTTCCCGGTGCTGGGGAACGGCAACAACGCCTACCAGCTCCTCGACGTGGAAGACCTGTGCGACTCCATATACCTGACGGCCACACTCGACCCGGACATCGTCAATGATACGTTCAACATCGGCGCGAAGGTCTTCACTACTTTCCGTGAGGACTATCAGGCGGTGCTGGATTACGCCGGGTTCGGGCGGCGCATCATCGGGCTGCCGGCAGGCCCCGCCATCTGGACGCTGCGCTTCCTGGAGAAGCTCGGCATCAGCCCGCTGTACAAGTGGGTCTATGAGACGGCCAACAAGGATTCATTCGTCAGCATTGAGAAGGCCGAACGCGTGTTGGGTTATAAGCCGCGCTTCAGCAACAAAGAGGCACTGATCCGCAATTATCAGTGGTATCTCGATAACCTGCACAACTTCGAGAATCAGACCGGCGTCAGCCACCGCGTCCCCTGGAGCCAGGGCATACTCAAACTGGCGAAGATGGTCTTCTAATAACAGACATGCAAAGGGGCCGGATGAAACCGGCCCCTGCCATAACACACTTCTGAAACGCCGCTTTACGCTGCCCTGATCGCTACCCTAATTCGCTGCGACCTTCCAGCGCACGCATGAGTGTGACGCTGTCTACATATTCAAGATCGCCGCCCATCGGCAGACCACGCGCCAGCCGCGTCACACGGACGCCGGTACCGGTCAGCGCACGCTGAATATACATGGCGGTGGCGTCGCCTTCGAGGCCGGGGTTGGTGGCGATGATGACCTCTGTGATCGGCTCATCCTGTACGCGGCGCTGCAGGTCGGCGATCTTGAGATCGTCGGGGCCGATGCCGTTCACCGGCGAGATGGCCCCATGCAGCACGTGGTACAGCCCACGATAGCTGGCGGTGCGCTCCAGGGCCTGCGCGTCGAGCGGCTCCTCGACCACGGCTACCAACCCCTGATCTCGGCGCGCATCGCTGCAGATGGCACACGGATCGGCTTCTGGCGTGGTGATGTTGAAGCAGCGCGAGCAGAAGGCCGTCTTCTCTTTGAGGTCGCGCAGCGCATCGGCCAGCAGCAGCGCCGTGTCGTCAGGGTCGCGCAGCAGATGATAGGTCAGGCGGGCCGCCGTTTTCGGACCGACACCCGGTAACCGCGAGAACGCTTCAATCAGCCGGTTGATCGGCTCAGGCATGGCGCTGCTCATAGGGATGTTTCTTTCGTAATCCTGTTGACCGAATGTAATGGATCGTGGCAGCGCTCACTCAGCGGAGGTGGGCTGCGTCTGCGATACCAGCGCGACCGGATCGCCAACCTGGATCGGGCCGCTTTCCAGCACGCGCGCGATGACGCCCATACGGCCGTCTGCGTCGTGCCGCGATTTCTTCTGAATGGCCTCGAAGCGATCGCAGCCGGTGCGCGGCTCGATGACTTCGACCAGGGCTGCACTGCCCAGACGCAGACGTGTACCCGACGGCAGCGCATCGATATCAATGCCGCTGACGATGATCTGCTCGCCCATACGACCCGGATCGGTCATGAAGCCCTCAGCGGCCAGCGTTTGCAGTATCTCTGCACTCATGATGTTGAGCTGTCGCTTGGGATGCCCGCCTTTCGCATCGCCTTCGATGCCATAGCCGGCGATGAGCTGCGTTGATTTCAGGGGCACACGGTTGAAGTGATCTGCTGGTTGAGCGGGGGTGCCCACAGGCCGCCTGACCAGGCTAACAATCTGACCCATTTGCTGCCTCGTAAATCGTATCAGTTGTGGGATGCTGTGGAGACGTCTGTGTGTTTGTCGGGGCGGGACAAGCGCCCGCCCTGTCATGCGCAATCCGTGGCGCGGCACCTAGCCGAGCATACCGCCCAGGCCACCGGGCAGCATACCGTTAAGCCCACCCGTGACTTTTTCCATGCGTTCTGCGGCCATGGTCTGGCTCTGTTCGATCGCCTGATTCATCGCCGAGACGAGCAGGTCCTGCAGGTCTGTCATCCATTCATCGTCCTCGAAGTCGATGATATCCGGGTTGATCTGGATGGACTGCACGCGCTGGTGCCCGGTGATGACGACCGTCAGGGCGCCACCGCCGACAGAGACTTCGACAGTCTCTTTTTCCAGGGCTTCCTGGGCTTCGGCCATGTCCTGCTGCATCTTCTGGAGCTGGGCCATCATGCCGCCCATGCCGCCGCCCTGCATACCCCCAGGCATGCCCCCCGGCGCGGGACGTTTACGTTTGCTCATGAGTCGTTCTCCTGCCAATTCTTGCGGGTCGCGTTGCAATGACTATCTCAACTATAACACAAGTGATAACGCCCGCGCAGGGTAGAGCGCCTTCGTCCTATGGGTGCGCACTATGGGTGCGCACGTGCGCGGCATCTTGTGTAAAGCACCTTTACGATATGAAGGCTTGGGTCGTGGCGGGTGTGCTCTCAAGTTCTCATCTGGATTTCATACTCAGCTCGTTATTGGTGAGCTTTTGTACAGGCTTAGGTTACAGACGGCAGATGAAATACAGATCGGGTTGGCTTACCCTGGAAGTTAAGGAGTGTGCCTGTTACTCCGGCCGACGCGATCCCACGCGGGCTGCTCCAGCGAGTAAGCGATACAACGCACGCGTTTCATTCGAAAGGGCGCATCATGGTCACAGCCAGGCCCATACGGGTTGTGGTTGCTGACGACCACTGTGTCGTACGAAGCGGCCTGTCAGCAATTCTCCATAGTTTCGAAGATCTGGACGTCATCGGCGAAGCCGCGGACGGGACAGAAGCTGTCGACATCTGTGAAACTGAACATCCAGATGTCATCCTGATGGATCTGCTCATGCCGCAGATGGATGGCGTTTGCGCAACGCGGGTGATCGCAGCCAACTGCACGCCGACGCGCGTCATCGCGCTGACGAGCTTCCCGGATGATCGGCTGGTGAAACAGGCCATCGAAGCCGGGGCTATGAGTTACCTGCTTAAGACTGTTGGCGCTGACGAACTGGCCGATGCCATCCGCGAGACTTACGCCGGGCATACCGTCCTCGCGCCGGAAGCGGCGCAGGCGCTGGTACGGATCGCGCAGATCGCCGGCGAAGCCCCTGGCGACGGCCTTACAGTGCGCGAACGCGAAGTGCTTGGCCTGATGGCCGAGGGACTGACCAACCAGGAGATCGCACAGAACCTGTTCATCAGCAACTCGACCGTACAGTTCCACGTCAGCAGTATTCTCTCCAAACTGGACGTCGCTAATCGCGTAGAAGCGGTCGCGCTGGCGTTCCGTCAGCATCTCGTCGAGTGACGCCGCCAACGTAAGCGGCTGTTTCAGGGACCAGCCGACGGCAGATTAAACGTGCCTATCTCCGCCAGCTTTAGCGGCTGTGCGCCTTCGGCAATCAGGCGCTGGTTACCCGTCGCCGGTAGATCGAGCGTATAGACGGCAGTTCCGCAGTCTGTGGCCCATCGTGCGGCGTACATAGCCCCGCCGTTTTCATCCGTCTCCATGACGAACAACGCGCCGACTAATCCGGCGATCAGACGATTGCGGGCGACCAGTCGCGGGGCGTTGGCGTTGGCATCTGGCGCGCACTCCGCGATCAGCGCGCCATGCGTCATGATCTGCTCTGCCAGAGCATGATGGGCGGCCGGGTACGGTCGCAGGACGCCGCTGCCGAGCACTGCCAGCGTAATGCCACCGGTGGTACTCAGCGCACCATGATGCGCGGCAGCGTCAATGCCATAGGCCAGCCCGCTGACGACGGCGTGCCCGTTGGCTGCCAGTTGTGCGCCCAGGTCATAGGCGGCATCATGGGCGGCGGGTGAGGGCTGGCGCGTGCCAACAATCCCCACGGGCAGCCTGCCGGCGGTGATGTGTGCGGGCAGCGGCCACTGTCCACGGATGAACAGCACCGGTGGCGGATCATTCAGAATCTGTAGTTGGTGGGGGTAAAGGGGATCGTCCCAGGGGATGATGCGCACCCCGGCCCGCTGCCAGGTATCCAGGGCACGCCGAAAAGCCTCAAGGTTGATCTGCTGGATGGTGGCGGCGATCTTCGGGCCGATGCCGGGCACCTGGCGCAGTGAAGCCTCGTCGGCGGCGAGCACCGCCTGCGCGCTGCCGAAGCGCGTCAGCAGGGCTTGCAGGGTCTTCGCGCCGATGTGCTGCTGCACGCTCAGCGCAACCCAGGCAGCATTGACCACGCGCTAATCTTCCTCGTAGTACTCCACAATCGATAGCAGCATGGTATGGGTGAAGGCGTTCACCTGTCGCAGCAGGTTGATCCACTCGGTAGAACTGCGCGGCTGCGACAGCTCCGACCAGGTGAGGATCGCGTCGATAACGAAATCGCTGAAGTAGAAGTAGCCGCGCATCGCCTGAGGCAGAGTCATGCCGTCATCGCTGAGGATGCGCGCATAATCCTTGCCGATGCGGATCGCGTCGGAGAGCATTTCGTCGGGGGCACCAGCGCCCAGGTAGGCGCGGATTGCTTCCAGCACGCGCCGTCCCTGATCGCGCATGTGGGCGCGCGCGACTTCGGTCATGCCGGTGTACCAGGGTGCCTGGGACATCTCGCCCTCGTTGATGTGCATACGGGCGCGTCCGAGCGCACTCTGAATGATGACCTGGACTTCGACGGGTTGCAGTTCGCCCTGTGTCTGGGCATAGCGCAGCAGGTCATCCTTGCTGAAGCGGCGATGGCCGCCGGGCGTGCGTCGGAAGGGTAATTTGCCACCGTCTGCCCAGTTGCGGACCGTCGCCGGGTGTACCCCGAGGATGTCCGCGGCTTGTTTCAGACTAACCCATTCATGGTGGTCGTTTTTCGTCATGGGCACAGGCTCATGGGTGATTGTTGATCCCGGATTCATCGATAATGCGTGTGTACACTATCTTGCATCAGTATACACGAATGGCCGTCGTTGTGGTGACTGGTCCACCTATGAGGTATGTCCTGATTATTTCTGCATATGGCACCTGGTGCTGTGATGGCATGAGGTCGGCCATGCTTTGGCATCGACTGGGCATCAGGCATGACGGTGAAGGGATAAAAAAAGCCCCCGAGGGGGGCCTTGTTGTCTTATTTGAGTTAAGCTTATGGCAGCTTAGCGGCCCAGTACCACGACTGAGCTGGCCTGCTTGCCCTTCTTGCCGTCAGTGATTTCGAACTCGACGCGGTCGCCTTCATTCAGAGTACGGAAGCCGTTGCCCTGGATGGCACTGTAGTGCACGAACAGGTCTGGGCCGCCGGCCTGGGTAATGAAGCCGTAGCCTTTTTCGCTGTTGAACCACTTGACGGTACCCTGTACACGTTCTGACATTGTAATTGCTCCTGAATTGTGACTTATGATGTGTGCTCGGTCTTGCCCTTAGACTTCGTACCGACACGCATCCAAACCAATTCAGGTGGTTCATGTGGTACTGCTGAGCGCAACATACGCCCCTCTTCTTGGTCTTCGGGTGTGGCTTCGTGAGTAGACATGATGTCCTCATGGTCCACTCACACTGACACCAAAATTATAAACGAAAGTATTGCGCTGTCAATTCCCCCACGGGTAAGAATGTGCCATTTTGGAGGCGCAACCACCGCCGCTGTTCCTTATGATCTCTTATGACCTGTTTCGCGCTGCCTGCGGATTTATCGAACTTGTCAAGAGACGTCCGGGTGTGCGACGTCCAGGCATCGAGAAGGGGGCGTCCGGGCTATAATCCAGGACAAGGCCGCTGACGCTGACAAAATGGTGGCGACGGGCTTTTCCTTCTGACGAGACTGAAGCCTGACCTGCACGTGGCTGCGGTCGCACACTATATGAATAAACGCTAAGTTCTGCACCATAAACGCATCAAAATGCGCATTTTGCACATCTAAGCGCGGCCATCTCCCCGTAGTGATAAGCAGGCGGACACGATTTCGCCGTTTTATGAGGACTGGAGATGGAGTATGGAAATGCGCTTTTACCGTTCTGTATTTATCCTCGCTGTGTTGATGCTGGCGGCCTTCGCCGTGACAGTGTCCGCGCAGGACATGACGATGACCCCCTCGGTCACAGTATCCGATCAGCTTTCGCTGGATGGAGAAGTCGTCGTCGATGAAATCTGGAGCGATGGCCCCGGCTTTATCGTCATCCATGCGGATAGCGACGGTGCACCCGGCCCGGTGATTGGCTACCGTCAGATCAACGACGGTGCCAGCCAGGGCGTCGCCGTTGATATTGACCCGCGTCAGGCCACGCCGACGCTGCACGCTATGCTGCATGTGGATACCGGCGAAGTGGGCGTGTATGAGTTTGGTCAGGTAGAAGGCGCGGATGTCCCGGTGCGCGTCGACGATGTGGTCGTGAACGTGCCATTTAATGTAGAGCTGGTGCGCGCTTATGATCAGCTGCTGGAAAACGACACCGTCACCATTGACGCCGTCGTCGCCAGCGAGAACGGCTTCATCGTCGTCCATGCGGATGGTGGTGGTCAGCCCGGGCCGGTGCTGGGCTTCGCCCAGATTGCTGAGGGCGGTAACTTCGATGTCGCCGTCGATCTGGAAGGCGATATCACCGGTGTGCTGTATCCCATGCTGCATGTGGATACGGGCGAAGAGGGCGTGTATGAGTTCGGTCAGGTAGAAGGCGCGGATGGCCCGGTCGTCGTCGATGGCAGGGTTGCGACTTTCCCGATTGAAACTGGCAGCCCCTCGATGCGCGTGCCGGATCAGATCGTGACCGATACGGTCGTTGCTGAATCGGTTGTGAGCGATGGTCCCGGCTGGCTGGTCATCCATGCGGATGGCGGCGGCAGCCCTGGCCCGGTGATCGGGTTTGCGGCGGTCGATGATGGCCTGAACGTTGACGTCAGCGTTGATGTGGACGCCGAAAACGTGACGCCGGTCCTGTATCCCATGCTGCACGTGGATACCGGCGAAGAAGGCACGTATGAATTCGGTCAGGTAGAAGGCGCGGATAGCCCGGTCATGATAGACGGCTCCGTCCTGACCTTCCCGATCGATGCGGCCCCGTCCATCACCTACAGCGGTATGATCTCAGGTGCCACGGTGACCGTTGACGCGGCGCTGATCGATACGCAGGGCTGGCTGGTCATTCATGCGGATGATGACGGCAGCCCCGGCGCGGTGCTCGGCTATGCGCCGCTGGTCCCCGGCCTGAATGAAGACGTCAGCGTTGAACTCAGCGCGGACGGTATCACCGAGACGCTGTATCCCATGCTGCATGTGGATACCGGCGAAGTGGGCGTGTATGAGTTCGGTCAGGTGGAAGGTGCTGATACACCAATCCGCGTCAACGACATGGTCGTGACCGGTCCCATGCAGCCGGACGAGATGGACTAAGATCACAAGCCAGGGGCGATAACCCCTGAGGTGAAACAGCGCAGGGCTATCGGATGGTAGCCCTGTTTGCTTTTGCGGGATAGCGGCGGGGTGGCTCAGCCGTGGTAGCGGGCGGCTTCGACGCCCTGCGTATCGTCATCGAGGTGCCGCCAGCGGAAACGCGCCAGCCAGGGATTTTCCTGGTTTTCGATGGCATCGGCGACCAGTGGGCCAAGTACGGGGCCAAACTTCATGGCGTGGCCACTGCCACCAGAGGCGACGCTGAGGCCGCTGCGCTGCGGGTGCTGATCGATCCACAGGTGCTCGTCGAGTGTATCGCAGTAAAGGCAGCGCCGCGTGTAGACAATTGGCGCATCGACCAGATCGGGGAAGGTATCGACCAGCATGGCGCGCAGGTGCTGCTCATCCTGCTCAGTGAGGACGCGGGCATCGTTCTCGGGATGGAGCTGCTGGCCAACCCCGTGATTGGCGATTTTGATGACCTGCTCGCGTGGGTGGAACGGGAAGCCATACCAGCCCGTGCGCGCTACATCGGCGGTGAAAGTGGCGAAGTGCGGCGGCATGAAGCGCAGCGGATTGGATGGTTTGAGGTGGAAGACGGGATGCCCGGTCGGCCTTATGAACGGCGCGAGTTCCGGCAGCAGGATGTGCGTCCAGGCGCCAGCGGCGATCAGCACATGATCTGCGTTGAAGGTCGCGCCCTCTCGCGTGCTGACGCCGGACACAGCATCGCCCATGCTGATGAGCGACTGCGCTGTCTGGCCGGGGGCGTAGCGCACGCCCTCCTGCTCACCGGCGCGGACCAGTGCCGCCACCAGCCGGCCACTCTCCACAAAGCCGCCCTGCGCATGGTAGAAGCCATCCACGTAGGTGCCTGGCTTCCAGGCCGGGAAGCGTCGGGCGATCTCATCCGCGTTGAGGCGCTCCGGTTGGTGGCCGCGCCTGAGCAGCGTCTGATAACTATCGTGCTCGTAGCTGCCCGGGGCCATCGGCTCGCGGGCGAACATCGTGACGCCCGTCTCATGATAGAGCGTTTCGCCCAGTTCCTCGTTCCACTTGTGCCAGCCGGGCAGCGACTGCTCGACCATCGCCATGTACTGTTCGTCAGTGCCGTACTCCATACGGACGACTTTGCTGATGTCTGTCGAGGCGGCCAGCGGGTGCGGGATGGGGCCGGGGTCGATGACGAGGACGTCATGGCCGCGCCGTCTGAGTTCCAGCGCTGCTGTGACGCCGAAAATACCGGCACCGACGATGAGGATTTCAGCGGGGGTGGCTTGGCTCATGTCAGGCTCCCGTGAGGATACGGTCTGTTTCAGCGCGCAGATGTGTGTTGGCGTCTTCCAGTTGGGTGTAGACGCCCTTCAGCCAGCTCTGATCGAGGCTGAGGCCCTCGGCCTGCTGGTCCAGGACATCTGCGGTTGATTCCGGCGCGGCACCGCCCAGGCCCCTGCGCAGGGCGACGAACGCCGCCGGGTCGAGGGCCTTCGCCAGCGCTTCAGCAGAGAGCGTCACGCGGCTGCCAATCGCCTGCTCGGAAGCCTGCGCCAGCAGCTCCGGCGTCAGGTCGGCAGGTGAGAGCTGCTGCCGAAGTGCAATCGTCACCATCGCGGAGACGATGCTGTGCGCCTGCCGGAACGGCAGTTCGGCGTGTCTGACGAGGGTATCTGCCAGTTCCGTCACCGTGGTGAAGCCAGCAGCGGCGCGATCGCGCAGGTGGTCGGCGTTGACGTGCAGCGTCTGCATGACGGCGGCGTACAGGTCGAGGATTTCAATGGCTGTCTCCACGCTGCCAAACAGCATCGGGAAGATCTCGTCCTCGATATCCTGAGTATCGCCAAAGGGGATGTTGTGGCACTGTATGACGACGCCGTTAGCCTGGGCGAGCATACGGCTGATCCGGGCGCGCAGGTGTTCCAGCACGACCGGGTTGCGCTTTTGCGGCATGATCGAACTGATCTGGATGAAGCTGTCATCAATGCGGATCGCCCCTGATTCCTGGCGCGCCCAGACGAGCATATCATGGGTGAAGCGCGACAGATTGATGCCCAGGCTGGTCAGGCTGGCGGCGGCTTCCGTCAGGTTATCGGAAGCACCGATACTGTCATAAGTGCTGAGCATGACTTCATCAAAGGCCAGCAGCTTCGCGCTGAGTTCGCGGTTTATGGGGAAGCCGGTGCCGGTCAGGGCGGCGGCACCCAGTGGACTCATGTTGTTGGTGTAATGCGCAGCCTGCATCCTGGCAAAATCGCGGTCGAGGCCGGCCAGCATCCCCGCGATGTAATGCGCCATTGTGGTCGGCTGAGCGGGCTGTGTGTGCGTGTAGCCGGGCATCAGCGTCGTGAGGTGCTGCCGGGCGAAATCGAGCAGCGCGACGCGCAGGTCGATCAGGTGCTGTGCTGCCCTCAGCAGCAGATCGCGCAGTGCCAGCCGTGTCAGGGCGTAGCCCAGGTCATTACGGCTGCGGGCGAGCTGCAGGTTACCGCCATACGTCGGGCCAGCCAGGGCGATCAGGCGGCGCTCGATCGTGAAGAAGAGGTCTTCGACCCCGGCTTCGTAGCCCAGCCCGGCCAATCCCTCTTCGGCGATGGTGTCGAGCGCGGTCAGCAGGGCGCGGGCATTCTCCGTAGTGATGATGCCGGAATGGTGCAGCATGACGACATGAGCGCGGTTGGCGGCCAGCATCGGCGCATAGTAGTACTGCTCGGCATCTTTGAAGAAGGGCCGCAGTACGTATTTCTCGTACAGCGGATGTGGAAACGTCTTCGTGGCCTCCGCCATGCTCTAGCCTTTCAGACCGGTCAGCGCGACGCCTTCGATGATGTAGCGCTGGAAGAAGATGACGATAATCAGCAGCGGCACCACCGAGAGCGACGCCCCGGTCATGATCAGGTGCCAGTCGGAGGCAGCCTCTGACGAGAAGAACTGGATGCCGACGGGCAGCGTCATCATATCCTGCGACGACGTCACGATCAGCGGCCAGATGAAGGCGTTCCAGTTACCCAGGAAGTTGAAGATACACAGCGCGCCGATAGCGGGCAGGCTCAACGGGACGGCGATGCGCCAGAACAGGCCGAACTCGCTGACGCCGTCGATACGGCCTGCGTCGAGCAGTTCGTCGGGGACACCCTGCATGAATTGTCGCATGAGGAAAATGCCGGCGGCGGTAATCACGCCGGGGAAGGCAATGCCCCAGTAGGTATCGACCCACGTACCGCCGATGATCGGATCGACGGACATGATATACCAGGGGATGATGAGCATCTCCGTCGGCACCATCAGCGAACTGAGGAACAGGATGAAGATAATCCGCTTACCGGGGAACTGGTACTTGGCGAAGACGTAGCCCGCCAGCGTATCGAAGAAGGCGACGCTGACCGTGCTGATGATGGCTACGATCAACGAGTTCAGATACCAGCGTGGCAGCGCGGTATTCACCAGGACATGCTCATAGTTGTCGATGGTCGGCATGAGCGGGAAGAAGTTCGGTCGCGTGATCTCCGTCGGCGGCTTAAACGAAGTCGAGAGCATCCACAGGAAGGGGATGATCATCGTCAGCCCGATGAGGGTCAGCAGCGCATAGGAGAAGAACTTGTAGCGCCAGTCGCCGCGACGGCCGCGAGCGGGTTCTGCACTGGCGAAAAGGCTCTTGCGGTTAAGCGTTGTGGTCATAAGACAGGCCCATCTACTTCTCGGTGGGTATCACTCGGTCGGCACAGGTTGACGGCTGTATGGCTCAGGTTTTGACGAGCCGGCTGGTGATGCTCAACTGGACGATGGTGATGCCCAGGATGATCACGAACAGCACCACCGTCAGCGAGGCGGCATAGCCCATATCGAGGCGCTGGAAGGCTTCGCGGTAGACGCGCAGCACGACCGTCGTCGTCGAATTGAGTGGGCCGCCGTCGCCCTGGGTTGTCATCGCCAGCACCGGGGCGAACATGCGCAGGAAGGAGATCGTCTGCAGGACTATCAGATAGATGATCGCCGGGTTGAGCAGCGGCAGCGTGATGAAGCGGAAGGTGTGCCAGCGGCTCGCCCCGTCAACCTCGGCGGCTTCGTAATAGACGCGCGGTATCTGCTTGAGGCCAGCCAGGAAGATGATCACGGCGAAGCCCAGCCCCTGCCAGATGACCATCGCCAGGATGGACGGCAGCGCCTGATCCGGGCTTTTCAGGAAGGGCTGCTGCGGCAGTGAGAAGGCCTGCAGGATCACGTTGATGAAGCCAAACTGAGGCTGATACAACATGCGGAATACCCAGGCAATTGCGATCGTTGAGGTGACAAAGGGCAGGAAGAACAACAGCCTGTAGAGCGAACTCATAAAGCGGATTTCGTTCAGCATCAGAGCGATGGCGAGCGCCGTCAGCAACTGGATGGGGACACCCAGGATGACGTAGGTCGCTGTGTTGACGAACGCCGCTCGCGTCACAGACCGCGGCTTGCTCATCTCTTCGGCCATCTTTTCGTAATTCTCGAGGCCGACAAATTCCTGATCCACCGCCAGTGGGTTGTAATCGTACAGACTCATCTGGAAGGCAGAGAACGTGGGATAAAGACGAATATAGAGAAAGAAAACAATCGGGATCGCTAAGAAGATATACGCCCAGATGATCTTTCGCTTCGCCAGTGACAGTCGTCTCATAGCGTTTCACCCTCAGCGCTAGTGGCCGGATAGAACTCAGCAGGGACGTGCAAGCGTATCATACAGGTTCAGATGGGCCGTATGCTGCACAACGACATAAGGTAGAACATGACAGCGTGTGACTGATGGGGTCACACGCGGGATGATAACCGGGTTCAACCGATAGTGTCAGCCTGGGGGCGACGTTGATATCACCCGCAGGACTGACCTGTTGTGGTCGCTAACGGGTGACGGCTGCCCCTGGTGGCGACAGCCGTCACATGCTGACTATGGAGGACTAACGGCCTTCCCAGAAGTCGTCGAGCAGCTCCTGTTCCAGTGCGGCGGCTTCGTTCAGCGCGTCGCAGACATCCACGCCCGCCAGACGGACCAGGTCGAAGGCGTCGATGAGGTGCTGGCGCTGCTGTGTCTCGTCGACGAAGAAGGTCGCGTGGGCATAGGGCAGACCAGCGGCGAAGGCACCCAGGGTGGGATCAGACAGCAGGGTCTCGTCACTGGCGGCTTCGAGCTGGGCCGGCAGTTCGCCGACTTCCTGGACCCACAGACGGCCTGCTTCAGCGCTGGTGATGAACTGCAGGAAGCGCGTCGCGGCTTCCATACGGGCCGGGTCAGCGGCAGCGCGGCGGGTGATGCCGTGCGTCCAGTAAGAGCCGAAGGTGTGGCGTTCGCCATTCGGGCCGACGGGCAGTTCAGTGACGCCGAAGTTCAGGTCCGGGTTGTTGTTGGCGATGGTGCCGAGACGGAACGAGCCGTCGATATGCAGCGCGGCCTGGCCATTGACGAAGGCCTGGGTCGCATCGGTGAAGAGATCGTTGCTGCCGGTCTTGTGGAGCGTTTCGAATTCGGCCAGATAGCGGAACGCTTCGCAGCCTTCTTCACTGTTCCACAGGACGGTGCGGTTATCTTCTGAGTAAGGCACGCCGCCGTACTGGCGCAGCAGCACCTCGCGGAACCAGTGGTGCGCCTGACCGGTCAGTTGCGGGGCGAAGCCTTCACTGGTGATGTTGAGGATGTCCGTGCCGTTGCCATCGTAGACGGTCAACTGCTTGGCCATCTCAACGAATTCTTCCAGGGTGGTCGGTGGGGATTCCGGATCGAGGCCGGCGGCTTCGAACAGGTCCTTGTTCCAGAACAGCGCCAGCGTACGCACGGCTGTCGGGATGGCCCAGTACTGGCCCTCAAACTCGGACTGGGCGACCATCGGCGAGAAGTACGATTCGATCCATTCCGCCGGGAAGGCTTCTTCTGGCAGCGGGGCCAGATAGCCGGCATCGACGAAGGCCGGGATCCAGCCGTAGAACAGGCTCACCACGTCGGGGCCGACGCCTGCGGGGGCAGAGGCGGCCAGCTCATCGCGGAAATTGTCGTAGGCGATGTCGCTGTTGTGGATGATGCGGATATCCGGATTTTCCGCTTCGAACTGTTCAATGAGCGTGTTCATCGCGTTGACGCGAGACTCGAAGTTATACTGCCAGTATTCGATTTCGATAACGTCGTCCTGGGCCGCGACGGTCAGACCAAGTGAGAGCACAAGCGTCAGGGCCAGGAAGAAAAACAGAAAACGTGATTTAGACATGGAACTGCTCCTCAAAATAGGCAAAACGACTATTGTGACAACGACTTACGAACAGACTGCGAGCGGTTCAACGAAGAAGTGCGTCATCATATTTAAGTAGACCAGCCCTCCTCAACCATACCCGGACGATGATTAAGCTGTTGGCTGCGTCGATCAACCGTGCAGGTCGATCTTGAACAGCCGGGCAGCGTTCCCCCCAAAGATGAGCTGCAACTGCTCGTGGGTCAGGCCCAGTTCGCGGCAGTCGCGGATCTGGTCTTCGAGATAGCGGATGGCGAAGCCACGCGGGAAGTAGCTGCTATCCGTCCCGAAGATGATGCGCTCGGCACCGATGGTCTCGATGTATTTGCGGAACAGGCGCTTGGTCGTCCAGTCGCCATCCACCCAGCGGACCCACTGGTTGGAGCCTGAGGTATCAATGACGACGTTGGCACAGGCCCAGCACAACTGCAGCGTCTCGCGGATCCAGGCGCAGCCGAAGTGTGGGATAACGAACGTCACATCAGGGAAGTCCTTGGCGACGTTGTGCAGCTTGAGCGGGTTGATGTTCTCGTGCCAGGCGATGCCGCCGCCGCCACCCTGAATGCCGAAGTGGATCAGCACCGGGATGTTGTGCTCGGCGCAGGCTTCCCAGACGGGATATGCGGATTTGTCTTCGATGGGTTTATCGAGCATGGGGGCCAGCAGTTTATAGGCCTTAAAGCCGAGTTCCTTCACGCTGCGGTGCAGTTCGTCGGCGGCTTCTTCGCCAAAGGGATAGTGATGGGCGAAGCCGATGAATTTATCCGGGTAGCGCTTGATCACCTTAGCGAGATTATCATTGCCGCCGCCCGTGACGAAGCCAACGGCGCGCAGGCCATAGCGCTCGATTTCAGCGGCCCAGCGGTCGGCCTGTGTTTCGTCATCGGGTGGGTTTTGTTCCGGCGGATCATAGCCCCAGGTGAGGCGCCACTGCTTACTGTAGGCTGCGGCCTGCTCGCGGGCGATTTTCGCGCGTCGCTCGCCGCGCCGCTCCAGGTACTCCTGGCGTGGGTCGGGGGCCATCCCGGCAAACCAGGGTAAACGGGTCGGAAAGTGGACATGAAAGTCTACGATTTCCAAGTCTAAGTACATGTCACAATCCTATGTTATATGAAGTTTAAGACATCATATCCGGCATTATAACCCATGCTTATTGATCGTGCTGCCAGTTAAACGCTCTGGTCTGCTGATTTTTGCGTTCAGTGCAGCTTTTCCGGGTGATCTTCAATACTGCCGTCGATCACGGCCTGCACGGCAGCCTCAATTGCGGCGATGTCGGTGATGATGGGGCGCACACCGATACGGGTCAGGCGCTGGTGCGCGCTGTGGCCCATCCCACCCGCCAGCAGCACATCGCAGCCGTGCAGCAGGTCGAACATGCCGCCGTGTCTGTCGGGCGCTTCGATGTGATCGGGCGCGTGCTCGTAAAACTGCACCTGCCCGGTGTCGTGGTCATGATCATGATCGTGGCCGTGGTGGTGCTCGTGCTGGTGACGCGGTTTTTCGAGCTGTTCGCGAGCGACGATCTGATCGTTTTCAACGGTGGTGATGAGGTAGTACTTCGCCCGGCCAAAGTGGCGGCTGATGGTCTGGCCGTCGTCGGTGACGGCAGCGATTCTGAGGCGTTGCGATTGCATGATCTGATTGTTCCTCTCAAGGCTTGCACGGTACGATAAGTTCTGATTGTTAGACGCGCTGTGAGGACTCAAACCAACGAGTCTTATACAGATTTCGGTTATACTATAGATGTAAGGTTGCTCGCCGTTGAACTCAGGGCAGCCTCAACAACCCGATATCTGCGGATCTGACGTAGCACTCAGGGACTGCCCAGTCTATCAGCGCATAAACTGCCTTACGGTATGTAGTATCTATTATGTACCAAATGGAGGCTAACATGTCCGAGATCGATAAGAACCTATTGATCATCCGCAATTCGCTGAACCTGGATATTGATCGCCTCGCTGACCGGGTCCCGCATGTACAGTGGCAAATCTATCGAGAACTGGCGGAAATGCTTAATCGGGTTATTCAACGACATGACGCGGCCGCCTACATGATACGCAACGTGCCATCTAAGGCGATGCAGGACGCACTTGTCACGTATGTGACGGAATTTATGCCGCATGACCAGGCCGTGCAGGTGCTTCCGTCCCTCAGGCGCATTACAAGCCAGTGGGAGAAGGACCTGGCCCCGGATGAAACAGACAAAGCAGTTGAGGAGGGATCAGGGAAGAAATGGTACTGGAGACATAACTCCTAGGCAGCATATCGCTTGATCGAACTACTTTCGGAGAGGCTCTGATGCGTTCACAAGTCATCACGGATGAAGCTGGCCTGAGCGAGCGGCTGCAGCGTGCGCTGCACGATGATGCTGATCAGCGTGCGCAGGCGGAAGACGCGTTTCGGCGATGTTATCCTGATTACGAGGGGACAGCGCAGCTTGATGATCTGCGGCGGCGTGAGTACGGTCGCCTGGATACTGAAGGCCATGCGTATCTGGATTACACCGGGGGCGGGCTGTACGCCCAGTCTCTGCTCGACCAGCATATGCAGCAGCTCGCTACAGGTATTTATGGCAATCCCCACTCCGTCAACCCGACTTCGCTGGCCAGCACCGCGTTAGTCGATGCGGCCCGCGAGTTCGTCCACGACTATTTCAATGCGGATCCGAACGAATATATCGTCATCTTTACGACGAATGCCAGCGGCGCGCTCAAACTGGTGGGGGAAAGTTATCCTTTTGAACAGAACGGCCAATATTTGCTGACTTTTGACAACCACAATTCCGTTAATGGCATCCGCGAGTACGCGCAGTATCACGGTGCGCCGTTCACCTACGCGCCGATTACCCTGCCCGACCTGCGCATCGACGCTGACGCGCTGCGGCAGCATCTGGCAGGGGCGATCCCTGACGGCAACAACCTTTTTGCGTTTCCGGCGCAGAGCAATTTCAGCGGTGTGCAGCATGATCTGAACTGGATCGAAGCGGCGCACGCGCAGGGCTGGGACGTGCTGCTGGATTGTGCCGCCTACGTGCCGACCAACCAGCTCGATCTGGGGCGCTGGAAGCCGGATTTCGTGCCGCTGTCGTTCTATAAGATGTTCGGCTATCCGACCGGGATCGGCGCGCTGATCGTGCGGCGTCCGATGCTGGATAAACTACGGCGGCCCTGGTTCGCCGGGGGGACGGTCGAGATCGTCTCCACGCTGACGCCGACCTTCTTCCGCGCCGGGGACGAGGCCGCCTTCGAGGATGGGACGGTCAACTATCTGGGCATCCCGGCTGTGGAAATCGGCCTGCGCCATCTGGCGGAAGTCGGCGTTGAGGCGATACATGCGCGGGTGATGGCGCTGACGGGCTATCTGCTGGATGCGATGTCGGCGGCGCGGCACAGCAACGGTCAGCCGCTGGTGATGCTGTACGGCCCGGCAGATACGGCGCAGCGCGGCGCGACGATCGCTTTCAATCTGCTGGATACACACGGGCAGATGTTCGACGTGCGCCTGATCGAAACGCTGGCGAGTGAGGCGAATATTTCACTGCGGACGGGGTGTTTCTGCAATCCGGGCGCGGGCGAGAACGCATTCCGGCTGACGGTTGAGGATGTACAGCACTGCTCAGCGGCGGCGGCCCCGGTCACCTATGAGCGATACGTCACCGCGCTGACAGCACGCACGGGCGTCACCGTGACCGGCGCGGTGCGCGTCAGCCTGGGGGTGGCTAGCAACTTCGCGGATGTATACCGTTTCATTCAGTTTTTGCGCGTCTTTACGGATGTGGAGTCCCCCGGCCTGGTTGGGGCGTGAGCACCAGGAGTAGCAAGTGAACTATACACATCCTGTACTCGATTTTATTGATCGCACAAAACAAATTATCGGGCAGTATGATAAGTACAAGCGTACCCTACCGGGTGACGAGCAATATGAAGTGACCCTGCTCATCAACTGTCTGATAGGTTTGCTGGTGGTACCACAGCAGGTTGCAACACGTGAGCCATACTGTAGCTACATGCAAGGGTGGCTTACTGATCAAACAATCGGCGAAAATGGCAAGGAATGGAATATCAAGCCGCATTTCATCCGTTGCGCAGGTTACAGCAATCACAACGAACTGATAACTGACCCTGAAAGCATGACGATTCGGCAACTGATACGTTCAATGCGGAATACAGTCACGCACTACAATTTCACCTTGCTGCCGCAGGAATATTCACAATCAATTACACAAATTCACACAATAGCCTTCAGGGAACTGAGCAACGGGAAGTCACGTGAGAATGGATTCCACATGGAACTGCCGGTATATGCACTAAAGCAGTTTTCTCTCAGACTCGCGGACGAAACCCGGGAAATCATATCTGACGCTCTCCAAAATGCTTGATTCGTTTTGGAGAAAGCGGATTCAGGAGCGGGTTCTTCCCGCTCCGTCTGGTGTGCCTAATGCACGTTCTTGCCGACCCACAGATTGACCAGCGACGCGGCCTGATCCGTGAAGAAGCGGGCGAACTCATTGTAGTAGAGCAGCATCTCCTTTGATGTGATGGTGATGCCGGTCTCCTGCCTGATCTGCGCGGTGCGTGAGGCGTATTCGGCGTCGCTGATCTGCTCCTCGGCGAGCTGGGCGAGAATATTCGCCGATCCGGTTCCCTGAGAGAACTGCTCCTTACGCCGCCAGGCGACGTTGGCCGGCAGAATGTCACTAAACGCCCGGCGCAGCGCCCACTTCTCGACGTCGGTGCCCGGCTCGATTTTGTAGCGTTCAGGCACGCGCATCGAGAGGTCGATGAACTCAGTATCGAGGAAAGGCACGCGCGCTTCGATGCTGTGGGCCATGGTCATGCGGTCGCAGCGCTGCAAATTGCAGTTGTAGAGCGTTGTCGTCAGTGCGACCAGTTCCGCACGCAGGGCATATTCATCATCGAACTGTTTGAGATAGTGATAGCCTGCATAGAGTTCGTCTGCGCCCTCACCCGTCAGGACGACGGTCACGTACTGACGCGTCATACGAGCGAGGAAGTAGTTCGGGATGGCGCTGCGCACGAGCAGCGGGTCGAAGGACTCCAGATGGTAGATGACCTCTGGCAGTGCCTGCAGCATCTCCTCGACGGTGTAGATGTATTCGTGATGCTGCGTGCCGAGCGCCTGCGCCGCCACACGTGCGTTTTCCAGGTCGCTGCTGCCGCTAATGCCCACAGCGAAGGAGTGCACACCGGGCCGCCGCTGCGCGACGATGGCGGCGATAATGGTGCTATCCAGGCCGCCGCTGAGGTAGACGCCGAGCGGCACTTCCGACATGAGGCGCTTCTCGACGGCGCGCTCCAACGTGCGGCGGATATCCTGCAGGCTGGGCGTGGGCGACGGCGTGGTCGGCTGCTGGCTGACGCGGGCCGGCAGGTCGTAGTAGCGGACGAAATGGCCGTCCTGGTACCAGTGGCCCGGCTGAAACTCATGCAAAGATTCGACCACGCGCTGCAGCGCTTTAATCTCTGAGGCGAAGTGAAGCCTGCCATTGCGCCAGCCATAATACAGCGGCTTGATGCCCAGCGGATCGCGCGCCATGTAAAGCGCGTCCGTCTGTTTATCATACAGGGCGAAAGCGAACATCCCGTCCAGGTGTTCGACAGCGCGGGTGCCGTAGTGCTCGTACAGCGGCAGGATGATCTCGCTGTCGCTGTTCGTCTGGAAAGGGTAATCCGGGAACTGCTGACGCAGTGCCTGATGGTTGTAGATTTCGCCGTTGCTGATGAGCCAGTAACGACCATCCGGCGAGGTCAGCGGCTGCTGACCGTGCGCGACGTCCACGATGGCGAGGCGCGTGTGGCCCAGTCGCACCGTGTTGACCTGCACCATGTCGGCGTGGTCGGGCCCACGATGGCTGAGCACGCTCAGATCAAGTGCCTCGTCGTCGTCCTTGTTTGTTCCGTGTGTACCGAGTATGCCACACATAGTGTGATTGCTCCTGGATTTGGGCAGGGTTTAGTCAGCGATCTGCAGGCCCCTGGGCGTCACAACGAATTCGATCCGGCCGAGGATGTAGTCGATCAGGATGGCGAGCAGCGCCGCCGGGATCGCGCCCAGCAGGATGAAGGCATCTACCGTCATTGCCAGACCGCTGGCGATGGGCGTCCCCAGACCGCCGGAGCCGACGAAGGCACCCAGCGTCGCTGTGCCGACGTTGATCACCATGCTGGTGCGGATGCCCGCCATGATGATGCTGCTGGCGATGGGCAGCTCGATGCGGAAAAGGATCTGCGATGGCGTCATGCCCATGCCGCGTGCGGAATCAATGACGAAAGCGTCCACGGCTTCCAGCCCGGCGATGGTATTGCGGACGACTGGCAGCAGACCATACGCGACCAGAGCGATGATCGCTGGCCAGAAGCCAAAGCCGATGATCGGGGCCATAAACGCGACGATGGCGATCGTCGGTACCGTCTGGCCGCTGTTGACCAGATTGTTAACCAGCGGCAGCATTTCGCGGAAGTTATCGCGGGTGACCAGAATGCCGAACAGCAGCCCGGCAGGGATCGTTATCAGCGATGAGACGATGACCAGCTCAAGGTGCTGCGCGGTGAATTCGATGACGGTCGCGTTGGGATGCACGAGCTGGCGACTGGTCGGGAAGATCTGCGCCAGCAGGTAATCCCACAATGGCTCATGTCCGTACAGCGACCAAAACAGCAGGAAGATCCCGGCGACGCGCACCAGCGGCCGCACGAGCTTATCATCCCGCGTGCGGAAGTAGACGAACATCAGCACTTCGATCCCGGCGAACACGAGGGCGAAGATATACAACGCGATGCCTGTATCCACGGGCGTGATGCGCAGCACGCGCTCAGAGCTAAGGCTCAGGCCGAAGACCCACAGGTCAACCATGAGCGAGGCGCGCGGGTGGAAGTCGCTCAGCGCTTCTTCCAGGCGGTTGACGAGCTGCGCTTCCACCGCACCGGGTCGGTAGGTGACGACCAGGCTGTCCGGGTTGATCGTCAGCTCTTCCAGAGAGTTGATGCGATCATAGAGGAACTGCGCCAGCTCTGAGCCGTTTTCACCTTCGGCGCGGCTGTTGTAGACTTCCTGCTCGCCTTCGGGGATCAGCGTCGGGACGTAGCGCCCGTATTCCCATCCTGGGTCGGATGTTGTAAAGACGAGCGTCTTCTCTGCGTCAGGGTCGATGGCGCTGGTGATCGTGCTGCTGGCGTTGACCACCGCGTTGACGACCGGGCGCTGTGCGCGCCGCAGCATGATGTCAGTTTCGGCGTCGCTGTCGTAGACCAGGGTGATCGTCTGGTCTGTGATGGTTACTTCGGTCAGGTCGGGCACATTACCGAAAAGCCGCGAGGCCACCGGGTGATCCGTCTCCGGGCCGAAGGTGCCCGTCTCGACGAGCGTCGGGACTTCTGGCGCGACGTTGTACTCAAACGTGCCGTCGACGATGTCCACGCGAACGGCATTCTCGGCGATAGATTCGCTCGTCAGGGCGAAGTCAGCCTCGAAGCGTTCTTCGTCGCTCAGCGTGATGACCTGCGTGCTGATGAGCGCAAGCGCTGTCGCGATCATCACCCAGATGAGCGCCGCCCAGGGGAACTGGTGCGCTGGTTTTGCTGGTGCGGTGGTGCGTTTGACCTTATCGTCGGGCATTAGACGACACCTCCCTGACCTGGCATCGCTTCCGGATCATAAGAGGCCAGGTCCTGCAGGGTCTTGAGCGTGATCGTGCCGACCAGCTTGCCGCGTCGGTCGACGACGGGCGTAATGCGAAAGCCACGTGCGACCATCGCGCTGAGCGCTTCGCGGGCGGTGGCGTCATCGCGGACGGCGATATCGGTATAGTGCGCTTCGTACATGGCATCGAGCAGAGATTTGCTTGTCTGGTTGTCCATCTCTTCACGGTCCACCCAGCCCTTGAGCGTGCCGTCGTCCTTATCCACCACGAAGATCGAGCGCGTGCCGTATTCTTTGAAGCAGTCCCTGACTTCGTCTATGGTGCTATCAAATGTGCAGGCGGGTGGTGTGGTCTGCATCAGGTTGCGGATGCGGACCAGCCCGAGCCGCTTCAGGGTGCGGTCGGTGCCGACGAAATCGCGGACGAAGCGGTTGACGGGGTGCGCGAGGATGGTATCCGGCGTGTCGTACTGCACCAGACGCCCATCGCGCATGATGGCGATGCGGTCGCCCATCTTGATGGCCTCGTCGATGTCGTGGGTCACGAAGATGATCGTCTTGCTGACACGCTCCTGAATTTGCAAAAACTCCGCCTGGAGCACTTCACGCGTGATCGGATCGACCGCGCCGAAAGGCTCGTCCATCAGCATGATTGGGGGATCTGCCCCCAGGGCGCGCGCAACGCCGACGCGCTGCTGCTGGCCGCCGGAGAGCTGCCGTGGGAATTTGTCGCGGCTGATATCCGGTTCCAGGCCGACGAGTTCCAGCAGTTCATCCACGCGGCGGCGGATGCGGCTCTCTTCCCAGTTCAACAGGCGCGGGACGATGCCGATGTTATCGGCGACGGTCATGTGCGGCAGCAGGCCGATCTGCTGAATGGCATAACCGATCTGCCGGCGAAGCTCTTCGGCAGGGATCTGCGTATTGGGCTGGCCGTCGATGAGGATTTCGCCGCTGGTCACGCTGATGAGGCGATTGATCATGCGCATCGAGGTCGTTTTGCCGCAGCCAGAAGGCCCGATCAGCACGCAGATTTCGCCTTCGTGGACGGTCAGGTTGAGGTCGTCCACAGCACGGAAACCGTTCGGATACTGTTTGATGACGTTCTTGAATTCAATCATGCCTGAGACTTCTCCAGGTTAATGCCGGGCTACTGGGCCTCGCGGCGAATGCCGGGCGATGTGAACAGACCTTCCAGGATTTGCAGGAGCGCATCCAGCAGTACGGCCAGGATAATCGCCGGGATGGCCCCCAGCAGGATCAGATCGACCGAGGTCGTATTGACGCCCAGCAGGATGAAATCGCCAAGCGCCCCGGCGCCGATGATCGAGGCGACGGCGGCGATCCCCACCAGCGAGATGCCCGCGTTGCGCACGCCCGCCATAATGACCGGGAAGGCCAGCGGCAGTTCGATCTGGAAGAAGATCTGCGCGGGGGTCATGCCCATGCCGCGCCCGGAATCGATGATGGCCGGATCGACGTTACGCAGGCCCGCGTAAGTGTTGCGTACCAGCGGCAGCAGCGAGTACAGCGTCAGCGCGATGATGGCCGGTGCCGTGCCGATGCCGGAAACGCCCAGGTCACGGACGGTCAGCGCGTCGAGCTGTTTGCCAGCGATCACCTGCGCTGCGCCATCCATGAGCAGGACAATCAGGCCCAGGCTGGAGAGCGCCAGCGTCACGTAGCGAGCGTAAGCCACCCAGCGGACCCGACGGACCTGATCAATGCGGCGGTCGACCCACATCAGGACAGGCACCAGGATGAAGCCGAAGATGACTAACATCAGCGGCTGCGCAAGGGTTGAATCGAGGAAGACGTTCAACACAGCGCGGAAGCCGAAGGTGATCACGAGTATGCCGAACAGACTGAGCGGGATCAGCAGGGCGATCAGAGCCGTGACAAGGGCAGGTGTCTGCAGACTGCTCGGCAGGCGTCGGATAAAGCGCGTCACAGCGAAGAAGATGCCACCGCCAACGATCAGGCTGATCACGAAGAACTGCGCCACACTCAGGAAAGGCTGGTCGCCGAGGCGGGCCAGCGGCACCAGCAGCACGCCGAACAGCGCCAGACTGGGGACTGTCTGAATGATGCCGACAGCATACAGAATGAAGTCTTCCATGCGCGTATCGCGGGCGGCCCACAGACCCAGGGCAATGCCAATAACGAGGCCCGCAGCCAGCGATACAGCCACGAAGACGAAATGCTCGATGAAGCGCTGGCCCAGCGTCTCACCGCGCTGCGAGAACTCCACCAGGATCGAGTAAATGTCGAGGCTGCCATTCAGGAGGATGATGACCAGCAGCAGCAGGCCGAGCATGCTCGCAAACAGGCGTTGCCACGTGCCAACCTTCTCCGCGACGAGATCGCGCAGGCCGCCAAATAAGATGATATAGCCCCCCAACATGCCCACAGCGATCGCGCTTGAGGTGAAGATACGCGGGTTACTGATGCGCGTGCCTTCCTCAAAGAGTGCTTCCGCACCGATGAGCAGTTGTTGTGCGGCGTTCGCGGGCAGCAGCAGCGTCAGGAATATGATCAGATTGCCGATTGCGACCAGCGACCAGCCCCGCCGGCTCCGGTCAGCAGTGAACGCGATGACCAGGGGCAGCAGCGCCAGAATGAAGAGGGCGATATAACGAAAGTCACCTTGCAGTTCAAATAAGTTGATGGTGATCCCCGATGCAAGGCGGTTAGGTTTGAGCTCCAGCAGGGGCAGGAAGAAGAAGCCCAAGCCGGCGATCATGCTTCCCAGAACGGCTATGCGGTTGCTACTAATGGCACTACCTCCTCATCCCACACTTTAGGAGTATAATTGGCCTGGATAAACTGTCAGGAAGGTCGGGTGCAATCCGACCTTCCGTCTTTGTTGCGGTTTGTCCGGTCCCAGGTGTCCGATAGCATTACCGGACACCTCTTATATTATTCAGCGTATTACTTAGCGGTTAGCCCTCGATGAAGCCGTTTTCGGCCAGCCAGGAACGTGCCACGTCAACCGGATTTTCACCGTCGACCTCAACGCGGGCGTTGAGCGTCTGGAGGGTGACGTTATCCAGTGCGCGGAAGATCGGGTTCAGGATACCGGCGATTTCCGGATTAGCGCGGATGACATCGCCACGGAAGACCGGGGTCGGGGCGTAGATGGGCTGCGCGCCCAGCGGATCTTCGAGGACGACGAAGTCATAGGCCTGCAGCGCGCCGTCGGTGGCGTAGGCCATGGCGACGTTCACGTTATTCGCGCCTTCGTTGAGGGCCTGTTCCGTCTGTGCTGGCGTACCACCCGCGATGATCAGCAACTGATCTTCGGTCAGGTCGAAGCCATACATTTGTTCAAAGGCCGGGATGCCATCAGGACGCTGCGCAAATTCGTCACCGGTCGCCATATAAACGAAGCCGCCGGAGTTTACGTAGTCGGCGAAGTCAACGGCGCTGAAGATCTCGTTTTCTTCGGCGAACTGACGGGTAACAGCGAAGGCATAGGTGTTATTCGCCGGGGTTGGTTCCAGCCAGATCAGGTCGTTGAGAGCGGCATCGTAAGAACTGACCAGCGCATAGCCCAGTTCACGGTCGCCGTAGGCATCGTTGGGAATGTCGGTCCATTCAACATCGTTAAAGTAGTTATACAGCGCGGTACCGGTGTACTCGGCGTAGACATCGATCTCACCATTCACCAGCGCGTCACGGTTAACCTGTGTGCTGCCCAGGTTGGTGCGATCTTCAACAGCGAAGCCTGCGTCTTCCAGCGCAGCCAGGATGATCTGACCCAGCACGATTTGCTCTGTAAACTGTTTTGAGCCCACGCGAATTGAGGAATCCTGCGCGAGACTCACCGCGCCCAGGGCACCAAATGCCAGTGCGACCAACACCAGAAGAGAGATAAAACGACGCATAGATTTACTCCTGTACTTTAAGTTGATTTGATTGGTTTATCGGTTGCATTGTGTCAACAGGACACAACATCACCGGTTACACCCAAAGCAAAATTGAAGTTGCTATTCCTCGTTCGGCGAGAGAAAGGCACCTATATCGAAACTATACGCAAACACAAAATGGCTTACGCCGGGGATCCTACCCAGGTCACTCGTGCGGCAATTTTGACCCCGTTCCGCACGCGTGTTTGTGGGAAGACAGTGCAGTATTGCAGAGACTTTCAGTTGTTAAGCTTACTTCCCAATTCTTACCTTATCGTTTAGGCCCGTAAATTACAAGGTAAATGCCTTAGATTTGCGTTAAGGCGGGGCGGCAGATTTATTGAGCATCATGCTTTTGACAATTTTATATATGACTCAGAATTCATTTAACTGCCATTTAACAAACTCACTGAAGAGCGATAATGTTGTTGGGTACAATCCAGATGATATTAGGCTGATATTTCCAGGGAGTCACAAGCATATGATCCGCAACATGCGCGCCGCGCTGGTGGGTGTCCTGATGATGCTGGTTCTGTCAATCGGGGCGGCCAGCGCACAGGATACGATCGTGATTGATTTCTACTTCCCGCAGGCTGTTGATGGCCCCATCGCCGAAGCGATGGAACGCTATGCCGCTGAATTTGAAGCTCAGAACCCCAATATCGACATCAACCCCGTCTACACCGGCAGCTACAATCAGACCCGTGACACCATCCTGGCCGAAGGCATGGAACTTCAGGTGGATGTGGCCGTCATGCTGGCGATTGACCTGCTGAGCTTCATCGAAGGCGGTACGATCGTCCCCGCCCAGCGTTTCATCGATCAGATGGAAGACGGCCAGGCCTATATTGACGACATCTTCCCCGCCTTCCTGGCGAACAGCATCGGCCCGGATGGAGAGGTATGGAGCATTCCGTTCCAGCGCAGCACGCCGATCATGTTCTACAATGCCGACCTGCTGGCGGAAGCCGGCCTGGACGTGCCGACCAACAACGAAGAACTGATCGCCGTGGCGCAGGCGCTGACCACCGAAGATCGCTGGGGTCTGCTGGTGCCGGTTGCGGGCGTCTTCCCGTCCTGGATGTTCCAGAGCTTCGCCGCGGCTTATGGCCAGCCGCTGACGATCGCTGAAGACCCGACCAGCGTCTTCCTGAACACGCCGGAAGCCCTGGAAGCTGTGCAGTTCGTCACGCGACTGGGCATGTCCGTTGAAGAAGGCGGCTTCGGCGTTGGCCCGATGGGCGGCAGCGCCTGGGGCGATACGCCAACAGCCTTCACCGCAGGCCAGGCGGCGATGATCTACCACACCACCGGCTCCATGACGAGCATTCTGGAAAATGCCGATTTCGAAGTTGGTGTGGCTTTCCTGCCCTCCGGCCCGGCGGGCGAGGATGGCACCGGCTACGGCTCGCCGACGGGTGGTGGCAATATATACATCTTCGACGATGGCACCAAGAGCGATGCTGAACTCCAGGCCGCCTGGGAGTGGATCCGCTTCCTGAGCACGCCAGAGATTCAGTCCGACTGGGGCGCGATCACCGGCTATATCGCCGCGTTCCAGAGCGCCTGGGAAGTTGACCCGCTGGCGAGCCTGGTCGAAGAGTTCCCGCAGTATGGCATCGCCCGCGATCATCTGGCGGTCTCCACGATGGAGTTCTCGGCTTTCCGTACCATCGATCTGCAGAACATCATCAACACGCAGTTGAGCCGCATAATCTCCGGCGAAGTGTCGCTTGATCAGGCTGCTGACACACTGGCAGAAGCTCAGGCTCAGATCGACAGCATCCTGGCTGATTACCGCTAAATCCCTCATCTGAAGACGGCAGCGGGGGAGCACTGTGCCAGTGTTCCCCCGTTTTGCACTCAGTGACAGGAACAACCCCCTATGGATCTGACAGCGCCTCAGCCGATGATTGCTCCGCGCCAACGCGCTCTGCGTCGGCCCCTGCTGGCACGCATCATGCCCTACCTGCTCGTTGCGCCGACATTCCTGCTGGTGTTTCTGTTTACCATCTGGCCGTCGATACAGACGGTGATCTACAGCACGATGGAATTCATTCCACCGGGGCGTGCGCAGATGCTCAACCGGCCCGAGCAGATGTACGTTGGCCTGCAGAACTACGTTGATCTGTTCGACAACACGCACTTTCTGGGGGCGCGCTTCGGGCGTGTGCTGAGCAATACGCTCATATTCACGTTTGCGACGGTCGGCTTCAGCCTGCCGATTGCGCTGGCGATGGCGCTGCTGCTCAATCGGCGGATTGCCGGGCTGGGCATCTGGCGCTTTGGCGTGTTCTATCCGGCGCTGCTGCCGCTGATTGGTGCGGCCAATATCTGGGCGTTCCTGTATGCGAACGAAATCGGCCTGATCAATACGGTGCTGCGCAGCCTCAGCCTGCCCGCCCCGGATTGGCTCAAGGACCCGAACATGGTGCTGCTATCGGTGACGATCCTCAACATCTGGAAGCAGGCCGGATACTATATGATTTTCTATCTGGCCGGGTTGCAGGGCATCCCGCGCGATATCTACGAAGCCGCTGAGCTGGACGGCGCGGGGTACTTTCAGCAGTTGTTTCTGATCACGCTGCCGCTGCTGCGCCGGACGACGCTGTTCCTGATCATCGTTTCGTCGACGTTTGCGTTTCAGACGGTGGAACAGTTGCAGGCACTCGGGCAGGGGCTGCCGGCGGATCGCGGTAATCTGCTGCTGTACTTCATCTTCCAGAACGTCGGCTCGCGCGATGCGCTGGGCTATATCAACGCGATGACGGTGATACTGGTGGGCTTGCTGCTGATCTTCACCGTGAGTAACTTCCTCTTCTTTGAGGGGCGAGGCCAGGACGATGACTGAGATGACACAAACCCACTTCATCAGTGAGCATGAGGTGCCAGCGCGCCCGCGCAATGTATGGAGCGTCGTGGCGGATGTGGCGACGGTCGCGCTGGCGCTGTTCTGGCTGCTGCCGCTGATCTTCGCCATCCTGATGGCCTTTCGGCCTCGTGCGGATGCCATTACCAACGGCAATATCTTCTTTGGCAGCCATATCACCCTGGATAACTTCGCGGCGGCCTGGGCAGTCGCCCCGTGGGAGATTCACTTTTTCAACAGCGTCTTCGTCGCTCTGGGGACGCTCGCTGTGCAGGCTGTGACGATCACGCTGGCGGGGTACGCCTTCGCACGGATGAAGTTCGCCGGGCGTAATGTGCTGCTGTTCCTGGTGCTGTTGCAGTTGATGATCCCCACTGGCGTACTGATCGTCCAGAACTTCCAGACGGTGCGTTCGTTCGGCCTGGATGATACGCAGTGGGCGCTGATGATGCCCTACTGGGGATCGGCCTTTGGCGTGCTGCTGATGCGTCAGACCTTCCGCGAGGTGCCGCTTGATCTGGAAGAAGCCGCCCGCATTGACGGAGCCAATCTGGTACAGATACTGTGGCGCGTCTACGTGCCGCTGTCGATCCCGACATATATCGCCTTCGCGCTTGTATCGATCAGTGCGCGCTGGAACGAGTTCTTATGGCCGTTCATCGTCACGCGCACAGAAGAGGTGCGCCCGCTGACCGTCGGCCTGAACAAACTGTTCCAGGCGACGGAATCCGGCGCGCTGTATGGTCAGCTTATGGCAGGTACCCTGATTGTGGTGCTGCCGTTGGTGCTGCTGTTTATGCTGTTTCAGCGGCGCTTCATCGAGAGCTTCGCGTCGAGCGGCGTCAAGTAAACCAGGCTGCCGTACCTGATCTGAATCACCTCTGCGTCGTATCCCTCATAGTTTCTGTTTCACTGCATCACAGTTCCTGCGGACGTGCGCTGTGCCTTTGCGTGTTTCGCTTTGCAAACACGAACATTTCTTAAGGCTTCGGAATAAATAATTGTTTTATCGTAAAGGCACAAGTCCATACTTAACGAACATCAATGGTTTGAAAGTGCACGACGCACCGTCGAAGCAGGGGTAAAGCCTTTCGTCAGAGTTCGATGGCGGGATAACGCCATGAGTCAGGCGTGCGAGAGGGATACTCGTCGCACCTTGGGGGTGAAACACTATGCAGATTGCGCAGAAAGCATCTACACCAGTCGTCACAGATCAACATCCTAAATCACGCCCTGAAGAGGCGCGACCTGCCAATGCAGATGGGGTCGCATCATCGCTGCTGCGGCTCCGGCCGCTGCTACTGGTTCCGATCGTGCTGATTATTGCTTATGTCGTGCTCAGTTACTTCCAGGCCTCGCAGAAGCAGCTTGAGGAACAGCACCTCGGCGCACAGATCAGCAACCTGGAAGTCGCGTACACGCAGGTTCTTGAAGGCTACCAGCGCTCCGCGCAGATCATCTTTAGTGAGGTGGTCGATCAGCCGGAGGTGCTGTCGCTGATGGCTGAGGCCAACAGCCCGCTTGAGGCGGAGCAAAACGTCGCCCGCGATCAGCTTTATAACCTGCTGATTGATTCTTATGAAGAACTCTCCGAACTGAATCTGCGGCAGTTGCACTTCCATCTGCCGGATAACACCAGCTTCCTGCGCTTCCACCGGCCGAATCGCTACGGCGATGATCTGACCGATGTGCGCTATACGATCATGGTGACGAACCGTGACCTGGTGCCGATGGTCGGTTTTGAAGAGGGACGAATCTACAACGGTTTCCGTTATCTGTTCCCGCTGTTTTATGAGGGCACCCACGTCGGCAGCGTAGAGACGAGCGTATCTTTTACGGCGGTGCAGGTCGATCTGAACGAATCGCTGGAAGGCGGCACGACCTTCATCCTCAAATCCGAAGAGGTGGACGCGAAAGTCTTCGAGGATGAACAGAGCAACTACGTCATCAGCGACATCAGCGAAGCCTATGCCTATGACCGCGCAGTGGTTGAATCCTACGCTGACGAAGATATGCCCTGGGCGACCATTGAGGCGATCAATGCGGCGCTCGATGATGCGACTGTCGCTCGCCTCAATACGGGTGAATCATTCACGGCCTACGTCAACGCAAACGACGAGAACTACAATGTGACGTTCATGGCGGTCAACAATGTGCAGGATCAGCACGTCGGCTATGTGTTGTCCTACAAGGCGGACGAGTTCATCGCGACCAGCCGCGCCAGCTACACCATCAGTCAGGTGACGATGGGCATCGTCAGCATCGCGTTGATTGTGTTCTTCTTCTATCTCGACCGCAGTACTGCCTTCATCAACCGGCAGCGTCTGCAACTGGCCTCACAGAACGTCAACCTGGAACAGACGAACAGGGCGCTCGATGAAGCCCGCGTCCAGGCGGAAGCGGCCAATAAGCTCAAAAGTCAGTTTTTGGCGAACATGTCGCATGAGTTGCGCACGCCGCTGAACGCGATTCTGAACTTCTCGCGCTTTGTGAGTGAGGGCATGCTGGGTGATGTCAACACGCAGCAGGTCGAGACGCTGGGGAAGGTAAACGATAACGGCAAACATCTGCTGAGCCTGATTAACGATCTGCTTGATATCTCCAAAATCGAAGCCAACCAGCTCAAGCTCTTCCTCGAAGATAACGTCGACCTGCAGAAGGAATTCAGCGCAGTAACCGATGTGGCGCGCTCCATGCTGACGGATAAGCCGGTCAAGGTGGTTACCTACGTTGACCCTGACCTGCCGTTCATCCTCGCTGATCGCCGTCGTGTTCGTCAGATTATGCTGAATCTGGTATCGAATGCCTGTAAGTTCACCGATGAGGGTCAGGTCAAGCTGTCGCTGAAGCGTGACGGCGACAACCTGGTATTCTCGGTTGTGGATACGGGGCCAGGTATCGCCAGCGAGGATCATGAGCTGATCTTCGAGACGTTCCGTCAGACGCAGGCGGGCCTGATGCAGGGGACGGGAACGGGCCTGGGCCTGCCGATTTCGCGCCGCCTGGCGGAAATACATGGCGGTAGCCTGACGATGGAGAGCGAATTGGGCCAGGGCGCGACTTTCATCGTCAGCCTGCCGATCCGCTCAGAAGCGCTGGTCGTGCTCAAGGAAGAACAGGACATGGTCGTCAGCGCCTGAGCGCCGCCATGTAACGCGCAAGAAAACATCACACGCTATCAGATTGGGATAGAGACACGGAGAACATCATGCAGTTGCTGGAGAAGAAGCGCATATTCATCGTAGAAGACAACCTGTCCAATCGCGCCATCGAGCAGATGTTGCTGGAACGCTACGGTGCCCGTACCGCCATCGAGCGCTACGGCACGGATACTATCGCTAAGTTGCAGGCCTTCGCCCCGGTGGATGCCATCATCATGGACCTGATGCTGCCCAACGGTGTGAGCGGCTTCGACGTGGCGGATAGCATCCGCGAGATTGACGACTTCAAGGATACGCCGGTGGTGGCCGTCTCGGCCAGCGATCCCGCGGAAACAGTGCCGATTGCACGTCGCAAGGGGTTTTCTGGCTTCATCAGTAAGCCCATTGATTTCGACCGGTTCCCCGGTCAGATAGCACGCATTGTTAACGGTGAAGAAGTCTGGTTTGAAGGAGATTAGCAATGGGCATCCATGCCTTGATTATCGAAAATGACCTGGACAGCATTGAAGTCCTGGCCCATATGCTGCGGCGCGAAGACGTTAGTTACACCGCCGTCAGCCGCCCGACCGACCTTAGCCCCAGTGATGTCGATGCCGTCAACGTCGTCTTCCTTGATCTCGATCTTCCTGGCATGGATGGCTATCAGGTGTATGATTTGCTGCGCCATCAATATCATCTCAACGTGCCGATCGTCGCCTATACGGTTAACACGAATGAGAAATCGACCACGCGCAGCCTCGGCTTTAATGGGATGCTGGCAAAGCCGCTCGATCCGGGCTGCTTCAGCGACCAGCTCCGCCGCCTGTTGAACGGCGAAGCACTCTGGGACGAGTGCTAATCACCACGAATTCATCACGCATTTTCTTCGTGGTGTCCCCCCACCCAATGAAGGCGATGGCATCGAGCAGGTGGGTGCCGTCGCCTGATTGCATCCACGGCTGACACGCTCAGATGGGCAGCGTCAGCGTAACCGTCGTTCCCTGGCCGAACTCGCTGTCGATCATCACGCTGCCGTCGTGCTGCTCCACGATGCCCTTAACCATCGCCAGCCCGACGCCGCTGCCGGGGATGCCCTGTACATCCGGACTGCGGTAGAGGTCCTCCCAGACGTGGGCGATATCCTCAGTTGGGATGCCGCGCCCCGAATCGCTGACAGTGATGACGAGCTGCTCATCTTCCACCGTGGCGCGCAGGGTGATTGCGTCGCCATCATGGGTGAACTTGCAGGCGTTATCCATCAGATTGTAGATTGCGAGCTGTAGCAGATCGCGGTCACCGACCAGTGACGGCAGCGCGGCGGCATTGTAATCGCTGATGAAGCGCCGCCGGTTTGCGAGCTCGCCATCGCGGAAGACGAGCATCACCTCAGCGAGCAGTTCGCCAACATCGACGGGGATACGCTCGATCGCGCTTTTGCCCAGGCTGGCCAGCTTGCGCAGATCGCTGATGAGATGGCTGAGGCGCAGTATCTGGCCGCGCATGCCTGCACGGATTTCGCGGCGTGCTTCGAGGTCGGTGGTGTCTTCGAGGTTGGCCAGTGCGATCTGCATGGCCGTCAGGGGGTTCTTGAGTTCGTGATCCAGCCGCTGCAAGAAACGCTGTTTTTCCAGCGCGGTTTCTTCCAGTGCTCTGTCATACGCCTGCTGGCGAATCATACTGGTCCATTTTCTCAAACCGAACAACGTGATCAGGAGCCCTGCCCCGGCTATCAGCCACCGCACTACAGCGCCTCCACGCTTTGTATAAAGCGGTAACCCTGACCGGGGATGGTCTCGATATAACATGGATTGGCGGCGTCGTCTTCGATGGCTTTGCGGATCTCAGCGATACGTGTATCGACGGCGCGCACGCCTGCCGGGTAATCCCAGCCCCAGACGACATCGAGCAGCCGCTCACGACTGATAAGTTCGTCGGGGTGCGTCATGAGATATTCCAGCAGGGCGACGGCCTTGGGCGTCAGATTGGTCAACTGCTGCCGGACTCTTACGCGCCGGGCGGAGCGCTCCAGCAGGATATCGCCGCTGATGAGGCGCTGCGCTGCCGCCAGCGAGGGCTTGCCTGTCTGGACACGGCGCAGCACACTGCGGATGCGGGCGACCAGCTCGTGCGGGTCGAAGGGTTTGTTCAGGTAGTCGTCTGCGCCCTCTTCGAGCGCCATAGCCCGCTCCGATGAGGAGCCAACCTGCGTCAGCAGGATGATCGGTGTCCAGTTGTTCGCCTGGCGCAGACGCCGCAGCATCTCGCGGCCGTCCATCAGCGGCATGATAATGTCCGAGACGATCAGATCAGGGGCGAACTGGCTGGTTTCGCGCAGGGCCGCCTCACCGTTGGCGGCCACCTGGACGCGGTAGCCACTGCGTTCCAGCAGCGGCGCGAGATTGTCGGTGATGGCCTGCTCATCATCTACGAGCAGGATCTTCGGTTTGGTTTCCATAAGCTGTTGATACTTCCTAATTCATGTGTCTGGCGCGGCGTCCCTTTACGCTGCTGAGCATCCCATACCGGAAGAGCGCTTCATCCGCGATGCTGTTGACGAGATACTCGTAAGTATACCCGGCAGCGCGCGCCTGGATACAAAGATCGCTGTATTCCGGGTTGAGGCCGGGCAGCGGGTTGACCTCCAGAATATAGGGCTGGCCGGTAACGGCATCCAGGCGAAAATCGACGCGGGCGACGTCCTTGCAGCCCGTCACGCGGAAGACGGCGGCCGTAAGCACGTTGAGCGTGTGAGCCAGCGCTTCGTCAACCGGGGCCGGGCAGTGATAGCGGAAGTCATCCACCAGGTCCGTCTTGATGCGGTTGGTATACAGCCCGGCTTCAGAAGCCTCGTAAGCCTGCGTGTCGATCTCAAGGATGGGCAGGAAGGTCAGTGACGATGGCAGCTCACGCGGGAGATCACGGTCATTGAGTCGGCGAGCGACGATCCGGCCCAGGTTGCCGACGACGCCGACTGTCAGCTCGCGGCCTTCGACGAAGTGCTCCACCAGGACGGGCTGACGGTAGCGCGTTAGCTGGTCACTGACGGCGGCGTACAGCGCGTCAACGGTGCGGACGATGCTCTTCGCGGTGATGCCGACGCTGGTGCCCTCTCGGCTGGGCTTGACGAACAACGGGAAGCGCAGCTCGCCGGCTTCGTCCACCAGGTCGCTGTCGATAGGATCATCGGCGCGCTCGAAGACCTGAAACTCCGGCGTGGGCAGATCATGATACCTGAGCAGACGCTTGGTCATGGGCTTGTCGAGCGCGAGCGCCAATGTCAGCACCTGGCTGCCGGTATAAGGCAGGCCCAACATGTCGAGCAGGGCGGGGATCTGCGCCTCGCGGCTCTCGCCGTAGTGCCCCTCCGCAATGTTGAAGCACAGGTCTGGGCCGTAGGCCGTCAGCCGGTCGATCAGATTGTGCGGCGGGTTGATCTGAGCCTCGAAGAACTCCGCCTCGTGTCCCCCGGCGCGCAGGGCGGTCAGGATGGCGTTGATGGTCTTGGGGCTGTCGAGGTCGTCCCAGCGATCGGCGGTCATGCCCTCCCAGCGCGGGGCATTTTCGACAAGGTTCGCGAGCAGTGCTATTTTCATGCGGTGTCACCGTCCTTCTGGGTAAGTGCTGCGCCAGGACATGACGCAGCACATCAGATCAGCTTTCTTACGCGGGATCATCAGCGGGCGTGTGGCCGTTGCTGTGGCCGTTGCTGTGGCCGTTGCTATGCCCGTTGCTATGCCCGTTGCTATGCCCGTTGCTGTGGCCGTTGCTGTGGCCGTTGCTGTGGCCGTTGCTGTGGCCGTTGCCATTCACCTTTGACGGCGTATAGCGCTCCCATTTATGGGCGTCGCCGTTCAGGCGGTGCTGACCGCTGCTGCGCTGGTGCGTGCTGTCGAACCCCTCCGGCTTGATGGCATCTGCGGCACCCGTCAACAGGCCGAAGACGCCTTCCTGACCGGTCTCGCTGCGGTGCGGCGCACCTCTATCCAGTGCGTCAATCGCGTGCGGATCGTAATCGGTCGGCTCATCATAAACGGTGATGAAGCCTTCGTAGTTGCGCAGGACAACCTTGCCCGGTGCCTGACTGATCAGGTACTGCGGCATCACCGGGATTTTGCCGCCCCCGCCGGGAGCGTCCACGACGTAGGTCGGTATGGCGTAGCCGCTGGTATGCCCGCGCAGCCCCTCGATGATCTCTATGCCTTTGGCGACCGTCGTGCGGAAGTGCCCCGCCCCCTTGACCAGGTCGCACTGGTAAAGATAGTAAGGCCGCACGCGGTTGCGCACCAGCTTGTGGACCAGCTCGCGCTGAATGTGGACGCTGTCGTTGATGCCGGCTAGCAGCACACTCTGATTGCCGAGCGGCACACCTGCGAAGGCCAGTTTCTCCAGTGCGCGGCTGAGTTCCGGCGTGATCTCTTTCGGATGGTTGACGTGCACGTTCATCCAGATGGGCGCATAGCGCTTGAGCCGGTCGGCGAAGTCATCAGTGACGCGCTGCGGCAGGAAGACCGGCACCCGGCTGCCGATGCGGATGATCTCTATGTGCTCGATCTGGCGCAGGCTGGAGAGGATGTACTCCAGGATCTTCGGTGCCAGCACCAGCGGATCGCCGCCGCTGAGCAGCACGTCGCGCACCTGAGGCGTGCGCCGCAGATAGTCGAGCTGGGCTTCGAACTCGACTTTGCTGAAGGTCAGCGCCGGGTTGCCGACGATGCGGCTGCGCGTGCAGTAGCGGCAGTACGACGCGCACTGCGTCGTGATGAGCATCAGGACGCGATCCGGGTAGCGATGCACCAGCCCGGGGACCGGGCTGTGTTTATCCTCCGCGAGGCTGTCTTCCATCATGCCGTTGAATGCCTGCAGCTCGCGTCCAAGCGGGATGACCTGCCGGCGGATCGGGCAGTTGGGGTCGTCCGGATCGATCAGGCTGGCGAAGTACGGCGTGATATCCACGCGAAATTTGTCTTCAGCCGTCAGCCCTTCGATCTCTTCGGGCGTCAGATTGATGATCTGTGCGAGTTCGTCAACGCTGTTGAGGCGGTTCGCCATTTGCCAGCGCCAATCGTCCCACTTCTCAGCCGGGAGATCTGCCCAGAGGGCGGGGCGCGGCGTAGAAGGGGGTTCATCTTCCGGCTGGTCGCCGGGTTGCTCCGTTTCCTGAATTGGGAGATTGATCTCTAACATGGGCACCTGTCTTCCTAAAGAGGCGTCTCGTGTTGTGGACCGTGTAGTCGTGATGGCAGCGAAGAGACTGCGGCCATGTTCATACCAACCCTGATCATAAGATCATCCTGTTACGGGCTGATGGCGGTCACATTACCAAACTGCGGAAGCGTGTTACAGTTCTGACACAGGTAGCGCGGCGTGCTGCGTCCTGATACGTCGGCGCACCGAACGCGCTCCACACTAGGCTGATGGGCAAACTGAGAGTATCTTGACTGATATCCGGCGGATGGGCCGAGGTGCCTAAGGAGAAGACCTATGTCACAGGAGCAATGGACGGCGGTTGACGATTATCTGGTGAATCTGCTCGTGCCGAATGACCCGGTTCTGAGTGCGGTGCTGGAAGCCAGCGCCGATGCAGGACTGCCTGCCCAGCATATCGCCCCGAATCAGGGGCAGTTCCTGATGCTGCTGGCGATGAGCATCGGGGCGAAATCAGTGCTTGAGATCGGGACACTGGGCGGCTACAGCACGATCTGGCTGGCACGCGGTCTGCCTGACGATGGGCGCGTGATGACGCTGGAGATCAACCCGCTGCACGCCGAAATCGCCAGAGAGAACCTGCGCCGAGCAGGCGTCGCGGATAAGGTCGAGGTGCGCGCGGGCGAGGCGCTGCACTCGCTGGCGCAGCTCTCCGATGAGGGTTATGCGCCCTTCGATATGTTCTTCATCGATGCGGACAAGCGCAACAACACGGCCTACTTTGAGTGGGCGCTGCAGCTATCGCGTGTTGGCAGCCTGATCGTCATTGATAACGTGGTGCGCAACGGCATGGTCGTCGATGCGGACAGCAGCGACATCAATGTGCAGGGCGTGCGCCGCCTGAACGAACGCATCGCCGCTGAACCGCGCGTCAAGGCGACGGCCCTGCAGACCGTCGGCAGCAAGGGCTATGATGGCTTTGCGCTGGTGCTGGTCGTCAGATAGAGTTTTGATTTGACTTCATAACAACTTCAGGCAGCGCGGCTTGCGTTGCCTCATAATCTTTTTCCTTTTGCATTACTGCCTAAAGTAAAATTAAGAAGGTCGCGTCTATCGCGATCTGCTCATCTGATGCATTGTTGCATCAAACTGGACTGGCAAACGTGTAACTGATGGTACGACTTATGCGCAGGTTCTCCCAACGTGCTGGGCGATTGTTGAAGCCCATCACGCGGACGTTGACCCACCTCATCGCGGCAGAAGAAGAGCAGGCGTGTCACCTGGCTGTCTTCAGCCTGACGGCAGGCGCATTCGTGTTCGTGAGTGCAGCACTGCAACTCATCTTCATTGGGCGCTTAGGCATTGATACTGGAATTGTGCTGGTGGTACTGCTGATGCTCGTTGCGCTGTACGCCGCGAGTCGCACGCGATATCACCGCTGGGGGGCTTATATCGGGCTGTTTGCCGCCTTCGGGGTGGCAGTCGTCAACGTGCTGATCTATCAATCGCCTATCAGTATGGCGATGTTCATTGGCCCTATCCTGATTGCGGCGATCCTTCTCGGGCCTGCCTGGATCATATCGGTGACGCTGGTCGCGTCGATAGGCAACGGGATATGGTATTTTGTGCAGCCCGGCACTAACTATGAAGTCGGGATCATGTTGTTCTTTCTGCTGCTGACGGGGACGATGCTGGCGCTGCAGGTCGCGCTGAAAAGCCAATCTCAGGCGGCGCTGAGGACATCGGAGCGGCGCTACCGCTCGCTGTTCGAGCAGTCGAAAGATGCCGTCTTCATCATTGATCTGTCTGGCAGGCATATCGAGGTGAATCAGCGCGCCGCTGATATGCTCGGCTATCATCCTGAGGAAATCGCCGGGCTGACGACGCGCGATCTGGTCGTGCCCGATCAGCATTCGCAGACTGACAATATCCTTCAACGGCTGCTGGCCGGGGAAATCATCCCGCCCTATGAGCGGTTTTTCCGGCGCAGTGATGGCAGCGTCATCGCGGGTGAAGTCAATGTGGAGATTGTGCGCGATGCCGCAGGACGACCCCTGCACGTTCAGAGCATCGTGCGTGACATCAGCGAGCGCAAACGCATCGACAAGGCGCTGCGCGAGAGCGAAGCCCGTCAGCGTGCCATGCTGGCAGCTATCCCCGATATGATATTCCGTATTCGTGCGGATGGTACCTATCTGGACTACCACGTGCCGAGCGGTCGCGAGGAATTTTTCCCAGCAGAACTGGCTGTTGGGCGGAATATCACGGACGTCCTGCCAGGTCCGTTGGCACGGGTCCGGCAGGAGAAAATCGCGCAGGCCCTGGAGGCGGACGAGCTGGTCGTCTATGAGATGGCGCTGCCGTATGACTCCGGCATGCGTACGTTTGAAGTACGCATCGTGCCAGCCGGCAAAGACGAAGTGTTGCTCATCAACCGAGACGTTACAGAGCTATCGGAAGCACGCTATGAGCTGGAACGCGCGCGAGCCCGTCTGGAATTCTCGGTGGATGCGGCACGTATTGCCTGGTGGGAGATGGACGTCGCGACGGGGAAAGTGCAGTTCGACCCGCGTAAGGTGGTGATGATCGGCTACGATCCGCAGGACTTCAGCGATGCGACGTATCATGCCTTCACTGATCTGGTGCACCCAGAAGACCATGCGGCGATGATGCAATCCATGCATGATCTGCTGGATGGTGCTGCATCGATCTATTCCGTGGATTACCGGATACGAACCCGCAGCGGCGGCTGGATGTGGTTTCATGATCAGGGAGAGCTGGCACACACCGCGGATGGTCGCACGCTCGTGCGCGGTTTTGTGATTGACATCACGGAACGCAAAGAGGCGCAGCAGCGCGAAGTCGAACTCACGCTCGAAAAAGAGCGCGTCCACCTGCTGTCATCATTCATTCAGAACGCCTCGCATGAGTTCCGCACGCCGCTGACAATTATCAGTTCCAGCGCGCATCTGCTGCTCCGGCTGGAAGATGAGGAACGCCGTGCGCAGAAAGCGGAACGGATCGAAGCGCAGGTGCAGCGCCTGAACAAACTGGTCGATATGCAGTTGGCAATCGCCCATCTGGAATCCATACCGACACTGGCCCGTTCCCCGATCGACGTCGGCGCGATCTGCAAGACGATCTGCCAGCAGGCGGTATACGCTTACGGCGACAGGCCCACAATCCGCTATGAAAACGGCGTCAGGCTGCCGCAGGTAATGGGTGACGTCAAGTATCTGCGGGATGCGCTGCAACATCTGCTGGAGAACGCCTACAGATTCACCCCGCAGGACGGCACTATCACCGTCGCCAGCGGCGTGGAGGCGGAGCAGGTGTGGCTGGAGATCTGCGATACGGGGCCGGGCATCGCCGCCGATATACTGCCGCGCATCTTCGATACGCTCTGGCGGCAGGATGATGCCCACACGACGCCCGGGCTTGGGCTGGGCCTGCCCCTGGCCCGCAAGATCATCGAGCGCCACGGGGGACAGATCACCCTGAACAGCGCCGAAGGTGAAGGAACCTGCGTGCGTCTGACGCTGCCAGCACTAACAGAGGATGATTGATTTTTCAAGTACGGTAATGTACTCTAACACATACGGACACTAGACAGGCATCTAACATGGTTGATCACGGCACTCTTCACAGCGATACGCTGCACCGCCTGAAACGTCGCGCTGAACAGGAAAACTGTTCAATTGACGTCATGCTGACGCGCCTGCTGGATGCCGTGCCAGAGAATGACTCGCCGTGCCTGCCCTTTTCGACGCGATTGCTTGATAAAGCCCCCTCGACGGTCATCATTACGGATGCACGTCAGCCTGATCAGCCGATTGTCTACGTCAATGAATATTTCGAAAAAGAGACGGGCTACACCTCTGCCGAAGTCATGGGGTTGAACCCGCGTTTTCTACAGGGTGAGGATCGCGATCAGCCAGAGCTGGAGCGGGTTCGTCTTGCCCAGAGTGAGGGAACGACCTGCAATGTCGTTCTGCGTAACTATCGCAAGGATGGCACGCTCTTCTGGAACGAACTGCGCATCGCGCCCATCTACGATGAGCGTGGCCAGATCACGCACTATATCGGCATCCAGTATGACGTGAGCTGGGTACAGCTAGCGCAGCAGGCCATGAGCTATTCCGAGAAGTTGTACCGGCTGCTTGCGGAAAACAGCCGCGATGCGATCTCGCTGCACCTGGTCGACGGTCAGCTCACGTATGTGAACCCGGCATACACAGCACTGACCGGTTACAGCACTGACGAACTGCTGTCGATGACGGCTGATGACGTAAAACAGCTCGTCCATCCGGACGACCAGCAAATCACACAGCAGGGGCCCCACGAGAAACTCCTTAAAGGTGAAGTCGTCGAGCTGCTGGAGTATCGGCTGCAGCGCAAGGATGGCGAAATCGCCTGGGTGCAGAGTCATGCTGTGCCCATTCTGAATGACGAGGGTCAGGTCAAGCTGATACTGGTGTCGCGGCGTGATATCACGCGCCGCAGGATGGTCGAACAGGCACTGCGGCAGAGTGAGGAGCGCTATCGGCTGCTGTCCGATCTGGCGCTTGAAGGCATTGCGCTGCATCAGGGCGGGGTGATCATCGATGTGAACCCGGCCTTTACGACCATGTTCGGCTATGAGCGCGAGGAACTGCTCGGTCATCAGGTGATTGAAACGCTCTTCGCGCCGGAGTATCACGCGCAGGTCCGGGAGAAGGTGCGCATGCGCGAGACACGTCCTTATGAGGCGGTCGGCCTGCGCAGAGATGGCTCACGCTTCCCCGTCGAGATCGAAGCCCGACAGGTGACGCCGCAGTTGCGGGTCGCCAGCGTACGCGATATCACACATCGCAAACAGGCGGAAGCCTTCGCCCTGGAAAATGAGCGCTTGCGGGCACGCTTCAATCAGGAGCAGGAACAGAACGCCCTCATTCAGCGCATGGTCTCCGGGCTGTCGCATGATCTGCGCACACCGCTGGCCGTGATCGCCTCAACTAAAGACATGCTCAGCCGCTATTTTGACCGCATGGAGCCAGAAAAAAGGCAGAAGAAGCTCGATAGCATTGAGCGGCAGTTGCAGTATGCGATCGAACTGCTGGACGATACGATGACGCTGGTGAAGGGCAACGTCGATCAGCGGCCCTTCAATCCGCTTCCGGTTAATCTGGCTGTGCTGTGTCAGGTTAGCCTGGATGAGATCAGCGAGGCGGATCACACCGGTCACCGCCTGATCTTCAAAAACCCGGGGCAGGTCGGGACGGTCAGCGTGGATGAAGTCCTCGTCAGTCGTATTCTGCTCAATCTGTTATCCAATTCGATCAAGTATTCACCGGATGGCAGCGAGATCTGTCTGGAACTGGATCGGTGTGATGACTGCGTGGTGCTGCGCGTTTCCGATCAGGGCATTGGCATCACCGCTGAAGATATCCCACACATCTTCGACCCGTTCTATCGGGCATCGAATGCCAAACACATCAAGGGCACTGGCCTGGGCCTGAGCATCGTCAAAGACTGTGCTGAGCGTCATCAGGGCTGTGTGAGCATCACGCGCCAGCAGGGCCAGGGGACGGTCGTCACGGTGGAACTCCCGATTGTCGAACAGCCTGTTGAGTCCCTTGCCTACTGAGCGCGTCCCACGTTTAGCTGCCGCATACACAGCTAGCCAGAAGTACAGGGTAACCCGGAATCATGGCCGGAGCCATGCGCGGCGATATACATCTCGACTTCGTCCAGACCAACGGCCAGCGTCTGCTCAAGACTGAGCTCCTGGGGTAAGAAGTTCTCCAGCGTTTCGCCCGTGAGCTCTTCCAGAAGGGGCTTTATGCGGTGGGCGTCGATGCAGTGTTCCGGCTCCAGCACGGGATGCATGAACATCATCGCCAGCCAGCGTGCCGCCAGGGCATCCTGATTTTTCAGCCAGGCGATGTAAGCCGCCCCGCCAATCACGTTGAGCGTCGCCGGGATGACGTCCAGTTCGCGTGAGATGCAAAGGGCCTGACGCAGCATCTGCCAGCCGATCGCCTCCTCGCCCCGTTTGAACGCAATCCGCACTAGCTGGATGAGCCGGTTGACCTCAGCGCGGCGGTAGCCGCAGGCCTGTAGGATGTCGAGGCTCTCCGTATAGAGGCGGTGGGCTTCGTCGATGTCGCCCAGTTCTTCCGCCAGCAGGCCCAGATTGCCCAGGCTGCTCGCTTCCGGCATGACGCGGCCTGCTTCGCGCCCGATATCCAGCACCTTGATGAAGTGGTCGCGGGCCGTGTCAAAGTCGCCGGTGAGCAGCGCGATCAGGCCGAGATTAGTGCGCGGCGCAAACTGGCCGATGGGCCGGTTGATGGATTCATGAATCTGCAGGGACTCATAAAAGTAGGGCCGCGCGCCTTCGTAATCGCCGTTTGCGAAGATCGACAGCCCGAGTGCATTCAGGATGTGGCCGCGCCCGACCTGATCGCCCGTGGTATCCCGCAGTGACAGTGCTTTATGGTGGTACTGCTCGGCTTTTTCGTAATTGCCCTGCAGGTGATAGACGATCCCTATGCTGTAGTGGCTGCCCGATTGAAACTGGACGTTCTGCTGCTCTTCCGCCAGTTGCAGGCAGCGCTGGCTATATACGAGCGAAGATTCGTAGTAACCCTGACGCCAGGCCGTGACGCCGATGTTGTGCAGGCAGTAAAGCTGCTCGTCGATGTCGCCCAACTGCTCGGCGATCTGCAGGGCGCGCAGCAGGAGGTCGCGGGCCTGATCGTTCTGCCCGGTCTCCATCATCCCGCCGGCCATTACGGATTTCAGGCGCATGCGCTGATGCTGAACTGTATCGGTGTCGACCTCAGGCAGGCGATCGAGGGCGCGCTGCGCAAAGCGGATCAGTTGCGGGTCGCTGACGGCGGCGACCTTCCAGCGGCGTGATTCCGTTATATAGGCGATCTCGCGGTCGAGGTCGTTGGCGTCGTGCCAGTGCTCGATAAGCAGCTCGATATAGGCGGCGGCATCGGGGTAGTTTTCCTCGATGGCCAGCGCGAGATCACGGCTGATCTGTGCGCGCTCGTGGTCCGATAGGTTATGCAGTAAGGTCTCGCGGATCTTGTCGTGGACGAAGCGCCAGTGGCCTTCGTATGGCTCCAGAATGGCGGCATCGGTGCAGACATACAGCCACTGGTCCAGCGTTTTGTTCGGCAGGTAAAGCGGCGTCAGGTAGGTGATGATGCGAGTATCAAGTTCCCGGCCTGCTACCGCCGCCGCATTGATGAGCGGCTGTGCCCAGTCCGGGGCGCGTTGCAGCCGCCGCTGGAGGATCTGGCCAATGCCATCGGTGAAGACGGATGTCGGCAGCGGCGTCCGGCCGATACGTTCCAACTGGCCAACTTCATCCGCCAGTGCGCGGATGACTTCCAGCAGGAAGAGGACGTTGCCTTCCGTCTCCTGTTCGAGCAGGCGCAGCAGCTTCTCCTCGTGGGCGGCTTCACCGATCACGGAGACGGCGAACTGCCCGATCTCATCCGGAGAGAGTCGGCTGAGCGGCAGCACGCGCTCAACATCGAGCGTGGATGGCAACTGCGGTCGCTCGTCGCTGCGGTAGCTGCCGATGATCAGCAGCGGCAGCGTGCTGATTTCGCGCCGCAGCAGACGGATCGGCTCAAGACTCTCTTCCGCCCATTGCAGGTCTTCCAGCAGGAGGACGGTCGGCTGTTGCAGGCGTTTGAGCAAGCTGACAATGGTCGAGGCGAGGCGACGCTGGCTGGATTCCGTCGTGAGTTCACCGGTATCGGCGACGGCGCGCCCCAGAATGCGCTCCATATCCGGCACCAGCGCTTTTAGAATGCTGGCTTCCTGATCGCTCGGGTCGACGTGCAGGACGAGACGATGCACGATGTTGCGCCACAGTTGAAATGGCAGCCCGCGCCCCTCCGTGGCCTGACCGGTCATCACGCGGGCACCATGCGTCAGGGCGAAGGCACGGAATTCATCCAGCAGACGCGACTTGCCGATGCCGCTCTCACCGCCCACAAGCCAGATAACCCCTGAACCGGCCTCCACCTGTTCGAGGGCGTCCATCAGCGTCCTGAGTTCACGCTGTCTGCCGACAAAGGTCGCCGCCTGCAGGTAACTGTCGCGGATGCGCGCGTCCTCTGATGTGGCCGGTAAGTCGATGACGACGCGCAGGGCGGTGATTACTTCCTGAGCGCTGCTGTAACGCGCTTCCGGCGTTTTGGCCAGCAGGCGCTGGATGATCTGCCGGAGCTGGTCGGGCCCCTGGACACGTGACATATCCGGCGCATCGGAGAGGATGCCGACGATGTCATCAGCGGTGAAGGGCACCTCGCCCGCGAAGAGCTGATAGGCGATCACGCCGATTGCGTACAGGTCGGAGGCCTCCACGCTGACGCTGCGGCGCAGCGTCTCCGGGGCCATGTATTCGATCGTCCCGGCGCGACCCTGGGCGGCCAGTCCTTCAATCGACAGACCGAAATCGAGCAAATAGACCTCGCCATTACAGACGAGCACATTATCCGGCTTCAGATCACGGTGCAGGGTCGCACGGCGATGCAGGTAGGCCAGCGCTTCCAGCGACTGGATCAGATAGCTGATCTTCTCGAACGGCGTGCTCTCCGTGAACGCGCTGATAGGCCGTGCGTTGGCGATGTAGGCCATCGTGAAGTAGGGCTGGTCCTGGCCGATGAAGCCGTAATCCTGCACGCTGATGATGTTGGGATGGTGCAGCGACGATAACAGCTTGAACTCATGCGTGAGGGCCAGCAGATGCCGCTGCCGGTCGTCCTCGGTCTCCATGTCGGAGCGAATATCATCCTGGTGAGCGATATGGATGTTAACGCGCTTCAGGGCGACGATGTGATCCGACAGGCGATCATAGGCGCGGTAGACTGTACCCATGCCACCGCGACCGACTTCGGATTCGAGGACGTAACGGTTATCGACGACTTCCATAGTCCCTCAGTGATGAACTTTTCAACCGTTCAGGGGCAGTAGTAATCGGAAGTCACTGCCGTGGCCGGGCTGGCTGATGAGCTCTAGCTGCCCATGATGCAGCTCCGCGATCTTGCGGGCGATGGTCAGGCCGAGGCCGAAGCCGCGCGTCGTGCCGGCCTTGTCGCTGCGATAAAAGCGCGAGAAGATCAGCGGCTGTTCCTCAGGCGAGACGCCCGGTCCGTCATCGCATACGCTCATGATCGCTTGTTCGTCTTCCTGCGCGGCGCTGATGATGATGGTGCTCTCTTCCGGGCTGTACTTAATCGCGTTATCGACCAGGTTGCACAAGGCCCGATAGATCAGATCAAAATCACCGCTCAGGTCGATGTGATAGGGTGCGGCATGGATGGCCAGACGCTGCTGTTTTGCGCCCGCCCTGGGCAACCAGCGCGCATGAACCGCGTGCAGCAGCATGTTCAGATCAAGTGGGCGCTGCTCAATGGCTTGCATGGCATCCAGACGAGCCATCAGCACCATTGATTCCACCAGCTCCACAATCGCGTTGACCTGGGACTGAATCATGCGGACGTAGCGGTTATCCTCGCCCAGACTATGCCGACGGCTGAGCATATCGACGCTGAGCGAAATATGCGTCAGGGATGTGCGGAACTGATGCGTTGCGTCCTGAATGAAGTTGGTCAGCATGGTGATGCGCTGTTTTTCGACTTCCACGGCGACGCGATCGGCTTCTGTCGATTGCTGCTGCTGGATGAACTCGCGCAACTGGTTATTGGTCGCTTCCAGTTCTGCGGTGCGGCGTGTGATGCGCATCTCAAGTTCGTCGTTCAGGCGGGCGTTTTCAATGGCGACTGCCAGTTGATATGAGAAATGCCGCAGCGGCTCCAGATCGGACTTTGAGAACACGTTTTCCTGAGAGCGATTCTCAACATACAGGCCGCCGATCACCTTAGCACGGACCAGCAGCGGCACACACAGGACCGAGTGCAACTGAAGAGAATCCACGCTTTGTGCGGCGCTGAACAGCGGATCGTTGAGCGCGCTGGCCGTGACCACGGGTTCGCCAGTGTTGACGACTTCGTCGAGGATACTCTGGCTGACCTGATAATCAACGAGATCATTGCCGAACCGATCACGGACGACACGGTAATCCAGCGTGCCATCGTCATTCAAAAGTACGAGGCAGCCGTACTCACCATTCAGCAGGCTCAGCGAGACATCGACGGCATACTGCAGCAGCGGCACCAGAGTGCGCGTCTCTGCGAGTTGGCGGCTGATGTTCAGCAGTATTTTTAAGAATACGGAATCCACCCGACAAGCCCTTTCAGGGGGTCTTCAACCGGCTCGGCTGGTACGCACGGCAGCAAAGCGGAACAGGCCGAAGGCGGCGATGAAGACCGCGATGTCCTGAAAGTCCCGCCATATGACGTACTCTGACATAAGTAACGAACTCGTATTTAATTGTACGTGAATCCTGAATCGTATAACGTAAGGTTGAGCCTGTTAATAAAGATGATTATTCTAAGCCTGCTAACCGAAGTTTGCAAAAATTGCCCAATAATGAGCCACTGTTGAGTTTACAGGCGCTATTAAGATTTCTATTTGTTATGACTGTGCTGCTCAGACGCCGCTGTAAGCGCTGAAGCCCCCATCGACCGGGACGACAATGCCCGTCACGAAGCGGCTGGCGTCGCTGGCGAGCCACAGCAGCGCGCCAATCAGGTCCTGCGGATCACCAAAGCGCTGCATCGGGGTGTGGTCGAGGATCTGCTGGCCGCGTGCCGTCAGGCTGCCATCGTCATTCCGCAGCAGATAGCGGTTCTGCTCTCCCAGGAAGAAGCCCGGCGCGATCGCATTCACACGGATATCGGGGCTGTGTTCGGTCGCCATGTAGACGGCCAGCCACTGCGTGAAGTTGTTGATGGCGGCTTTGGCGGCGGCATAAGCGACGACGCGCGTCAGCGGCTGCATGGAGGCCATCGAGCTGATGTTGATGATGGTGCCGCTGCCCTGCGCGACCATACCCGCACCGAAGGCCTGCGACGCTAAAACGGTGCCCATCAGGTTGAGGTCCAGCACCCAGCGCAGCGCCTCCTGCGGCAGATCAAAAAACGTGCGTTCACCGGGCAGTGTGGTTGCTTCGGCACGATTGCCGCCTGCGCCGTTGACGAGGATATCCACGTGACCGTACTGTGCCCGGACTTCATGGGCGGCGTGGTCCAGTGACTGCTTATCAAGCACATCCGCGATCGTGCCGCTGACATCCCCGCCACGCGCCTTGATTTCGTCGGCCAGTGTGTCGATCTCCTCAGGGGTGCGGGCGACGATGACCACTGTTGCCCCGGCTTCGGCCAGTGCGTGACACATGGGCATCCCGAGCGCGCCCGTGCCGCCAGTCACCACGGCGATTTTGCCATCAAGACGGAAGCGATCGTTCATCGTGCGGCCTTTCAGGGAGTGCAGTTTTTGATTGTGGCTAATCCCCCCGATGATACCGCGTCGCCGCCCGTCAGCCTACCGTCGGGCAATGAAAATGCCGTTTCGCGTATAATCGCCCTATGACGGTCTGTGTTTCAGACCTGTACATCTCAGGACGAGTTTCAGAGGAGTGCCTTTGGCTTCTGGCTGGATACGACGACATGCTGCGTTTCTCGGGCTGAGTGCGCTGTTCGTTGGCGTCGTTCTGTTCTACAGTGCGTGGCTACCTCCCTTCGAAGGCCCGGACGAACCGGAACATCTTGCCTATGTCCTGCTGATTCGTCAGCAGGGACGGCTGCCTGATTTCGAGGCTGACCGGCAGACGCCGGTCGCGCAGCAGGTCGGGCAGGCACCGCTATACTATCTGGTGGCCGCTGCGCTGACGCTCCCCGTTGATGTGCAGGGCCTGGATGTGGGCGCAGTGCAGCGCAACCCCTGGCATGGTGTGGCCGCGTCCGTACACGGTGTCGATAATCGAAACTACGCCCTGATGAACCCGGCTATACAGACGCTCAATCCAGAGCAGGCGCGGCTGAGTCGCTTTTTGAGAATCACGCGGCTGGCATCGCTGCCCTTTGGCCTGCTGATGCTGGCGGGCATGTACTGGGGCGGGCTAGCGCTGCTGGATGGTCGGCGCGATTGGGCGCTGATGGCGCCTTTGCTGTTCGGGCTGCTGCCGAACGTCGTGCAGAACTTCGCCACTGTTAGCAATGATGCGGCGTCGCTGGCGTTCAGTGCGCTGGTGATCGCGGCCTCGCTGCACCTGGTCGACGGCTGGCGGCGGTCGCGTCTGCTGCTGCTGGTGGGCATGCTGATGGGACTGGGTGCGCTGTCAAAAGTGACGGTCCTGGTCCTGTGGGTGATCCCGGCGCTGGCGATTCTCGTCGGTTGGTGGCGTGCGTTAAGCCTGCGCAAAGCGCGTATCGACCGGGTGGCGGTCTGGGCGCTGCTGCGTTCCGGCGTGCTGGCGCTGCTGCCTGCGCTGCTGATCGCGGGCTGGTGGTTTGTGCGCAACGCTCTACAGTTTGGCGACCCGCTGGGCACGACCCCGCATCAGTTCCTGGGGGGCGTCGAGGTGATCTATCAGACGCTGGATGAGGTGCTGCTGCAGGTGCCTATCCTGTGGGAGACGCTGTGGTTCAATGCGGGTTGGGGACAGGTCCGGCCACCGGATGCTGCTCTGCTTGTGCCCCTGGGTGCCCTGCTGCTGAGCGTTTCCGGTCTGCTGCGAGCGCTGCGAATGGCGCAGATTCGGCAGGATGCGGGGCGGTTGGCGCTGCTGCTGGCTGTGCTGGCGATTGGTCTGGCTGCTGTAATCCACTGGATGCAACTGGCTGATCGGGTGACGGGGCGCTTGTATCTGCCCTATGTCACGGCAGCAGTCTGGCTGGCTGTATATGGCTTGCGCCACCTGTGGGATGCAGTCTGGCTGCGGTTAGGTCTGGCTGCGCTGTGGATCAGTACGCTGCTCGTGTTGATTCCGGCGACGCTTGGCCCGGCCTTTGGTGGGCCTGCGCTGATCAACGCGCCCCCTGACGACCGTGAGACAGCGTGGATCGATTTCGGCGCTGCGCGCTTCGTCGGTACGCGCAATTTGCCCCCGACGCTCGCCCCGGACGCGCCCTTCACCGTCGATTTGTGCTGGCAGGCTGCATCTGCTGACGCGCCGCTGGCGGTGCCCTATGCTTTCGCGGTGCATGTCGTGGCCAACGCCCAGCCGGATCGCATCCAGCCCGGTGAGCCAATTGTGGCGCGGCGTGAATCCTACCCGGGTATGGGTACCTATACGCGCTGGCAGCCGGGCCGCACCTTCTGTGATGATGTGGCGCTGCGCGTGGATGGGCCGATTGAGGCGGGTCGCCGCTATGCGGTATACGTCACGCTGTTCGATCCTGCGACGACTATTGCCCTGCCCGCTTATGCTGAAGATGGCGAACTTCACAGCAAGATCGTGGGTTATGTTGAGGGGGTCGGCCCGGCAGTGAACGAGCAGCCATGAATCTGCCTGATGCATTGACGCTGGCGCGCATCGTGCGGCGCGTTGATCAAAAGGCGCGCGTCCTGGCCGCTGAGCGGCTGGCTGGCGGTGTCTCCGCGCAGGTCGTCCGCCTGACCGTCGCCCAGGCGGACGGCAGCCGCCGGGTGCTGCTGCTGCGATGGCATGCGGGTCGTGGGCAGCGCATCAAACGCGAGGCGCAGGTGCTGCGTCAACTGCATGTGGCCGGGCTGCCGGTGCCGCAGGTCGTCGCTGAGGGAATGCCGGGCGATCCACTGCCGGACGGGTATATACTGCTGGAATTCATCGACGGACATACGGACTTCACGCCGAACGATATCAGCGCGTACTTGCGCTCAGCGGCGGTGACGCTGGCGCGGGTGCATCAGGTGAGCGTATCCGCAGGGCTGGCCGGAGTGCTGCCGGACTATGGCGCGACCTGTGGCGAGCAGGTGGCGCAGTACCCCCCGGTGCTGGATCAGACGCTGGAAGAAGGCCGCATCCGTGAGCGACTGCGTGTGCTGTGGCCCTGGTCGCAGGATAACCCGGCGTGTCTGCTGCACGGTGACTACTGGCCGGGCAATCTCATCTGGCGGGGTGGCGTGCTGGTCGGCGTCATTGATTGGGAAGATGCCGTGCTGGGCGATCCGCTGGCGGATCTGGCGAACAGCCGACTGGAGATGCTGTTCGCATTCGGTCAGGCGGCGATGCTGGACTTCACGGCGGCGTATGTGGCGCACAGTCCCGCGCTGGATTTGCGACATCTGCCCCACTGGGAATTGATCGCGGCGTTGCGGCCGATGCATCAGTTGGCGACGTGGGCCCCGGGCTGGGCAGCCTACGGTCGCCCGGATGTGACGGAACATAGCCTGCAAGCGGCCCACCGCTGGTTTGTAGCGCAGGCCCTTGCTCGCCTGTGACATACAGGCACGGTTCTGGCGACAATCGTCGCTTGTGAATATGTAGACCAGTCATTATAATCAGGGCATTGTGAACGTAGATGCGCGAGGACGCCGCATGAAATCAGCAGCAGCCAGTCAGATACTCATCACAGGTGCACCGGGCAATGTCGGGACGGAGGTTGTGCGCGGTCTGCAGGCGGCGGGCATCCCCTGTCGGATCGGTGCCTACGACGTCGAGGGCGCGCGGCGTATCTTCGGCGGCGGGATGGATATTGCGCTCTTCGACTTCCTGAAGCCGGAGACCTACGCGACGGCCTTCGAGGGTATAAAGCGGCTGTTCCTGGTGCGCCCGCCGCAGCTATCCAATGTGGAGCGAGACATCGCCCCGGCGATCCGGGCAGCGGTGGCTGCAGGTGTCGATCATGTGGTGTTTCTGTCGATACAGGGTGTGGGGAACAACAAAGTTGTCCCACACTATAAGATCGAGCAGGAACTGCTCAGCGTCGGCGTCGATACGACGTTCCTGCGGGCGAGCTTCTTCATGCAAAATCTGGCGACCACGCACCGCGCCGAAATCCGCGACCGCGATGAACTGGCGCTGCCGGTCGGCAGGGCGAAGACCAGCTTCATCGACGTGCGTGACATCGCTGCCGTCGCAATCCGGGCGCTGACCGATGATGCGCATCGCAACCGCGCCTACACCCTGACCGGCGCGGAAGCGCTCGACTACTACAAAGTGGCCGAGCTGCTATCCGGGGTGCTGCAGCGTCCGATCCGGTATACCAACCCATCGGCACCGGGGTTCTTTCTGCGGCAGTTGCGCAGCGGCAGCAGCGCAGGATATGCGCTGGTCGTCACGGCGTTGTACACGATCACGCGCTTTGGCAATGCCAGCACCGTCACGCAGGATGTGCCCGATATCCTGGGCCGTGCGCCGATCAGCTTTGATCAGTTCGCACGGGATTATCGGGATTGCTGGCTGCCCCTCACAGAAGAGACGGCAGTTGCGGTGCGTGCATCCGGTTAGGAGCAATGCCGCGATTCTCTAAAAGGTCTCATGCAGTACGCTTGATCCTAACTAGACCGGTCACTATAATGAGGCTGACATGTGATTTTCTGGCGTCCACGCGTGAAATCTGGTGAGGGCGCAGATGAGGAGCGAGACGCACGATGAAAGTAGCGATATTTGGCGCCACAGGGCGCACAGGGATTCCGCTGGTGAAGCAGGCACTGGATGCCGGGCATGAGGTGATCGGTTTCGTCCGGTCGCCGGAGAAGATGCCGATCCAGCATGAGCGCCTGACGCTCGTCCAGGGCGATGTCATGAAGCGCGAGGATGTGGATCGGGCGATTACGCCGGACGTGGACGCGGTCCTGAGCGTGCTGGCACCGGTGAAAGGCTCGCCGCCGGATATGCTGCCCAAGGCGGTTGAGAACATCCTGGCGGCAATGAACCGGCATCAGATCGACCGGATCATCTACATGACCGGCGCGGGTGTCGATGCCCCGGAGGATCAGCCTAAGCTGTTCAATCACTTCATCAAGTTCGCCCTGAAGACGATGGCGGGCGACGTCCTCAAGCAATCCGAGATGGCGGTGAATAAGATCCGCAGCAGCGACAAGACCTGGACGGTCGTGCGTGCGCCCATGCTGACGGATGGCGAACATACCGGCCAGTATCGGGTGGGCTGGGTTGGCGTCAATACGGGGCCACGGCTCGTGCGTGCGGATGCCGCCGATTTCATGCTGAAGCTGCTAAAGGACGAGCAGACGAAAGCATATCTGAAAAAGGCACCGGTCATCAGCAATTAGCTGACCGCCACCGGTCGAAGGCATGATAACGAAAACAGCTGAGCATAGCGCCCGGCTGTTTTTGCGTACAGGTTGCGATGGCCTTACAGGCCGCAGCCGCCCCGCATGAACTGCTCAACGCGGTTCAACCAGACTTCACCAGGCTCAGGAGGCTCGATGCTGTACCGGTCGGTAGTCGATGCGCAGCGGCAGTTACGAGGCAGCGGGCACCCCTGAGAGCGTGAAGTACTGGCGCTGGTGCGGCATGATGGCGTCGAGCAACTGGCGGGCCAGTGTCAGCGAGAGGACGAGCGGATTCGTCGCGAGGGCACGCTCCAGGGCGCGGCGATCGCCATGCCAGATAGCTTCCGCAGCTACCCATTGATACTCTGCCAACATGTGCAGCGGCCCCATGACTTCGGCGGGCAGCGGGTCCTGTACCAGCGGGGTGGCGCCGGCAGCTTCAAGGCGGGCGGGGACCTCCACCACGCGATCCGCAGCGAAGCCGGGCAGCGCCCCACGGTTGGGCACGTTCAGGGTGTGGATGATACCTTCTCGCTGCGCCAGACCGCGCAGCACGTCAACGGCCATATCGCCGAATATCGAGCCACCCCGGACGTGTGTCAGCCGGGGGACATCGGCGGCGATCTGCTCCTTGAAGTGCTGGTAGTACGAGGGCAGCGCTTCCAGGATGGCCTGGGCGCGCGTCTGCGGGGCGGCCTGCGCTTCGGTGACGGTCTCTTCGCGGAAGTAATAGTACTGCAGATAGCTGTTCGGCAGACGGCCGTAGGTATCCGCCAGATAGAACTGCCGCTTCACGCGGTCGGAGACATCGACACGCTGAAGTACGGCGTCCATGTGGCGGCGCATGACCTCGACGCCGTCCTCGCCGTTGATCTCAAAGCGCGTGCTCCATGTCGCGTGATTCAGGCCGACGGATTCCAGCACGACATCGGCATCAGGCATGTTGAGCGCATCCAGCAGTTTGTGCTGGTCGTCGCGGGTCTGGTCGCATATGCTGATGCAGGGCACCGGGCTGAAATGCGTCACGGCTTCGGCGACAATCTGCGTGGGGTTGGTGTAATTGACGAGCACCGCGCCGGGGGCCAGCGCCTGTATATCCGCTAATATGCTGCGGATCACGGGCAGCGTGCGCATGGCGAAGAAGAACCCACCCGGCCCGATGGTCTCCTGGCCGATGACGCCGAACTGTAACGGGATGGCTTCGTCCTGATGGCGCGCTTCGAAGCCGCCCTGCCGGAACGTCGTGAGCACGTAATCAGCGCCGGTGATGGCCGCCTGCTGATCGGTGGTGGCCGTCAGCGTCAGATCGACGCCGGCGTGGGCGATCAGGCGCTGGCCGAGTCGATGGACGATGTCCAGTTCCGGCGCGGCGATATCCATCAGGGCGAGTTCGGCCCCGGCGAATGCGTCGGCGTTGTCGATGAAGGCGGCCAGCAGGCCGGGGGCGTAGGCGCTGCCGCCGCCTATGATGGCAATTTTGAGAGCCATTGCTCTACCTCCGTGAATGTGGGCAGGGCGACGGCCCCACCGGGCGCGGTCGTCGCCAGTCCGCCGCAGATCGACCCCAGGCGCAGGCAGTCGGTCAGTGGGCGTTGTTGGATAAAAGCGTGCAGAAAACCTGCGTCGAAGGCGTCACCTGCGCCAGTTGTATCGACGGGTGTGACGGGAATAGCGGGCTGCGTCAGGGCGGCACCGCTCTGCAGGTAGGCGATGGATCCGCGCGGCCCATCCTTCATGATGATCATGCCGCCGGGCGTCTGTGGCATCCAGTCGAGCGCGGCGCGGGCGGTGTTCTGCGTACCGGCGATGGCGCACAGCTCGCCCCGGCTCGGCAGGAAGATATCAAGCTGGGGGATCATGGCGTGCAGGCGTGGATCGCGCAGCGCGGCGTCATCCCAGCCGGGGTCCATTGAGACGGTCAGGCCGGCATCGTGGGCGATCCGGGCGGCATCAGGCGTCTCGAAGACGGCCAGGAAACTACTGACGTGCAGGTGGCGCGCCGGATGGGCGCGCAGCAGCGCAGGCAGGTCCGGCGGTGTGGCTGGACGCTGAAAGCGCGTGATGAAGGCGCGATCCTGCGGGAACGACAGGGCGACGGTCGTCTGTACGAGCGGGTGCGGGTGTTCTCGGATGAGCGTGCGATCCAGGCCGATCTCGTCGAGCAACTGGCGTGCGATCTGGCTGAGGGGGTCGCTGCCCAGTTCAGCGATCAGGCCGACACGCGCTCCCAGGCGATGCAGACCAGCGGCAACGATGGCGCTGCCGCCGATGGCAATGGTCAGATCGTCAGCGAACTGCTCTTCGCCGAGCGTCGGCAGCCCCGGTAAGCCGGTGAAAATGAGGTCGCAGAAGAGGGGCCCATATACCAGGACGTCATAGGTCATGCCGTATCTCCGTTGAGCAGACTGCGCGCCCGATGATAGTACGGCGAGGCAATCGGCCCGTGCAAGAGAGGATCGCCGGTCTGCTGCATCCAGGCGAGCAGATGCTGGCGCATCACCGAGATGGTATCCGCGTAGGCCGGGTCGCTGATGCGATTGTCCTGTTCCAGCGGATCGGCTTGCAGGTCGTAGAACTCCAGCGGCGGGCGCTCTGCGGTGATCTGGTCGATCATCTGCGGGACGATCGGGCTGTGCAGAATGTCACCGGGGATGTTCATAATGTCGACCTCGGCGTTCCAGATGAGCTTGTGGCGTCCGCTGCGGATAGCGCGCTGTGGCTCATAGGCGGTGTGGAACGTCTTCTCTGCGAAGATGTAATCACGCGGGATGTAAGGGCCGTCGCGCAGCAGCCCGGCGAAGCTGTGCCCGTGCAGGTTATCCGGCAGTGGAATATCGAGCATATCGAGGATGGTTGGCAGGACGTCCACGTTGCTGACGAGCGCGTCGATAGTGCGACCACCCACCAGGCCGAACGGCTCACCAACCATGATCAGGGCTGTTTCGATGCCGGGGTCATACATGGTGCATTTGGCGCGCGGCATGGCGATGCCGTGATCGGTGGTGAACAGCAGCCAGGTATCGGCGAGCAGGTCGCTGGCGCTCAGGGCGTCCCAGATGTGACCAATGGCCTCGTCCAGATACTTGATGACACCCTGCAACTGGGCGAACTCCTGGCGGGCTTCTGGCGTCTGGGGCAGAAAGGGCGGCACCTCGACGCCGAGGCTGTCATCGGGCGGTGCCTGCTCAAAGACGCCGTTGCGATCGCGGTGCGGGTCGAAGAAGCCGATGTTCAGGAAGAACGGCTGCTGAGGCGGATTCTCAAGGAAGGCGGCCACCTGGTCGGCGATGTCGAGGCTGTCTTCCGCCATGGTGACCTGCTGAAAACCGAGGCGCTGTATTGCTCGCTCGACCTGATCGGTGACGTGCTGTGTGCCGATCTGAACGGTGGTGTAGCCCGCATCCAGCATATGCTGCGCCAGATGAATTTCTTCAGGATGAAGTCGCCAGTTGAACGGCGGATGCGCCAGCCCGAACATGCCGTTGGCGTGGGCATGTCGCCCGGTGTAGAGGGTCGCACGGCTGGGGCAGCACTGCGGCGCAGTACAGAAGTGATTGCTGAAGCGCACGCCGCGCGCAGCCAGCGCGTCCAGGTTGGGCGAAGGCACGGTCTGGTGGCCGTAACAGCCGAGATGGCGGCCCAGGTCGTGGCAGTCGATCATGATGAAGTTAGTCATAGAATCAACCTTTGACTGCGCCCGCTGTCAGGCCAGCGACGATGCGCTTCTGGAAGATCAGTACCAGCACCACCAGCGGAATCGTAACGACCATCGCCGCCGCCATGATCTCAGCGATAGGCTCCTGCATGGCATCAATGCCGCTGAACTGCGCAATCGCAACGGGCACCGTCTGCGCGGCGGGATCGGTGATGGTGAAGTTGAGCGCGAACAGGTATTCGTTCCAGGATGTGACGAACGACAGCAGGCCGGTGGTTACCAGGGCCGGCGCCGTCAGTGGCAGCAGAATGAGCCGGAAGGTCTGGAAGGGTGTCGCGCCGTCCACGATGGCCGCCTGCTCGACTTCCGCAGGCAGGCCCCTGAAGAAGCTCGTCAGCACCCAGACGGTAAACGGCAGCGTAAAGACCGGATAGGTAATGATCAGTGCGAAGGGCGAGCCGAACACGCCGAACTCGCGGACGATGGTATACAGGCCGGAGAGGATCGAGATGGCCGGGAACATGGTCATCGAGAGCACGATGTACAGCAGCAGCGTCCGACCCCGGAAGCGCAGTCGTCCGAGGGCGTAAGCGGCGAATGAGCCAACAATCAGCGACAATATGGACGTCGCACCCGCGACGAAGGCGCTGTTGCGCAGGGCCAGCAGAAAGGTATCGTCGCGCAGCACGAACTGATAATTCTTGATGGTCGGCTCCTGCGGGAGATACGACGCACGCTGGAACATCTCGTTCTCCGTCTTGAAGGACGTATTGAAGGCCCAGTAGAACGGAAAGAGCGCATAGACCGCGATGATGAACACCATGAAATAGAACAGCAGCCGTCGCAGGCCGGTCATCAACTCTTTGGGCATCATTCAGTCTCCACATTCAGCAGGCGGACGTAAATCACAGCGAAGACGGAGATCAGCACGAAGATGATCATACTGACGGCGGAGGCGTAACCATCCTGCTGGTTATTGACGAGTGTCTCATAGTTGTAGGTCGCCATCGTGAGCTGCTGGCGACCAAAGAGCACGTTAAACAGGTCGAAGACGCGCAGCGCATCAAGTGTGCGGAAGACCAGCGCCACGCCGATGGTCGGGCGCAGTAGTGGCAGCGTCACGGCGAAGAACTGGCGCACACGCGACGCGCCATCGACGGAAGCGGCTTCGTACAGGTCCTTCGGAATTGTTTGCAGGCCAGCGAGCAGCAGCAGCGCCATGAAGGGCGCTGTCTTCCAGACATCGACCATGATCGCGGCGGGTATCTGCAAACTGACATCGGACAGCCAGGCCTGCGGCGCATCGATGACGCGCAGGTCCATCAGAATGCGGTTGACGATGCCAGCGCTCGTATCCTTGAGCATGAGTTCCCACAGGCGGGCGGAGATGACTGTCGGGATGGCCCAGGGGATGAGCATCACCGCGCGCATGATGCCGCGTCCGGCAAAATCGGAGTTGACGGTGAGCGCCATGAACAGCGCGATCAATAACTCGAACGTGACCGAGAAGATGACGAAGACGAGCGTGGTGCCGATAGCGCGCAGGAAGTCATTATCCAGGCCGCTGATGGCGAGCGCCTGAGGTGGCGCACCTCCCAGCGCCGGGAGTTGTATCGTCCAGACGGTGCGGAAGCCCTGCTCCAACAGCGGGCGGTCGATGGACTGCCAGCGAATCGAGCCGTCGGCGCGGGTCTCGCAGCCGGTCTGATCATCATTCGGGCGGCAGTCGACGGTATCCAGACGGACGCCGAGCAGCAGCGCGTAATTATCGAGGCCGACGAAACTCGGCACCTGCTGACCAGCGAAGCGCTTATCCGTCAGGCTGCGGATGAAGGTCTGTTCCAGGGGGCGCGCGGCGACCAGCACGAAGACCGTCAGCGTGGGGATGAGCAGGTTCCAGGCGACGCGCGTTTCGCGCCCGAGCAGCATCTCCTGGCCGGAGAAGATGTACTCGATGTTGCGATCCAGCCAGCGATGGGCCAGGCCGAAAATGGCCGCAGCGATCAGCGGGAGGATGACTGGCATCAGCAGGCCGGTATCCAGCGGTGGCGGATTGGGCGCGTTGAGCTGCCCGATCAGGCGAAAGAGGTTGACGAGCGCCAGCGCAATCGCGCCGACGGTCAGCCACAGCAGGGCCAGATGCGCCCAGCGTCCGGTCGTGATCTGACGCGCGCGCAGCCGGTAACCCAGCCACATCGACATCGTACCCAGTCCGAGGATCAGCCCGGGCAGCACAATGCCGAAGGTCGTCAGAAAAGCCAGGATCAGCGAGGGGCGTTCGGCATCGCCGGAGCCTTCGGCTGCGAGGCGAATAGCCGGATCATTGACGACTGTCAGCACGAAGAAGACGATGGCCATCAGGCCAACCAGGATGAATAGTCCACTGTATAGCCATGCGGCGAGCTGACCGTTGGGCTGGTGTGTCCTATCGAGAGGGGTGTTCGCCTGCGGCGATAACTGAGAGCTGGACATGGCGGCTCCAATAACGCTTGCGTGGCTGAGTCTAACGCGCCGGGCTGCGGTTGGTTGAGGGCGTATCGGTAGTGTATCAGGTGTGGGTAGGGCTGGGATCGCCAGGGCGACCCCAACCCCACACGGATGAAGCGTTATTCCTGTTCGTCGAGCAGTTCCTGCAGGTCCAGTTCCAGCAGTTCCAGGGCGATATCGGCGTCTTCTGCCCCGGTAAGGATGTTGTGGACGGCGGTGAAGTACAGGGTTGAGACGGCGTTATAGTCATCAGCGGTCACCGTCGATGGGCGGGAGGTCGTCACGGCGACAACATCCGGGCTGGCGAAGGGCATCGCTTCCTGAATGTCGGCGTCTTCGTAGAGCGAAGCTACCGCCGGCGGTGAGCTGGTATCGATCGAGTAGAACTTCTGGTTTTCAGCACTGGTCATGTAGGTAGCGAAGGCCGCAGCGGCGGCGGGGTTCTGCGAATAGCGGGAGACGCCAATGTGCCAGCCGCCGAGCGTGGCAGCACCGGTGCCGCTATCGCCAGCGGGCAGCGGCGCGACGGCGAAGGAATCGCTGATGGCTTCGCTCTCGAGGGTGGAGGCGTAGGCATAGGGCCAGTTGCGCATGAAGGCGGCGTTACCAGCGTGCCAGACGGCGCGGGCATCTTCTTCCTGGTAGCCGACGACGCCCGGCGGGCTGATGGTGTCGACCCAGCCAGCGGCACGTTCAAAGGCGGCGATGGTGGCCGGGTTGTTGATCTCCAGCTCGCCTTCCGGGCTGACGATGGAGCCGCCACCGTTGGAGACCTGCCACTCAAGCGCGTTGGTGGTCAGACCTTCGTAGGTGTTGCCCTGCCAGACGAAGCCCCAGAATTCGCTGTTGCCCTCAGCGCGTTCGCCATCCTGGATGGTCTGCGCCATCATTTCGAGTTCTTCCCAGGTGGCGGGCGGCGCGTCGTAGCCGTATTTCTCGAGCAGGTCGGGGCGGTAGTAGAGCATGCCGAAGCCGATACGCAGCGGCAGCGCGACCAGACGCTCATCAACCGTGTTGTTGGTGATCAGGGCGGGCAGGTAAGAATCGATCTGTTCCTGCGGGGTGTATTCGCTCATATCGAGCAGGTGCTCGGCCAGCAGACCGGGCCAGATGACGTCGACGCGGATCACGTCGAAATCGGCGCTCTGCGCTTCGAAGGCGGTCAGGTAGACGGCCAGCAGGTTCTGCACGTTGGCGTCACCTTCGACGCGATTGACGGTGATATTCGGGCAGATTTCCGCAAAGCGGGCGATGGTGGCTGCTTCAGCGTCCGGGTGCGTGCCTGCGGGATCGCCAATGAAAGTGATGGTGACTTCTTCATCGGTGCCGCAGTCGAATTCTTCCTGAGCCAGGCTGACGCTGAGCGGGAGGACGAGCAACATAATGAGCAAAACGAGAATTAAACGACGCATTTGAGAGTCCTTTCATGAAACTGTACTTGACGAATGGTGTGAGCTGTCGATCATTTCTTTCTGTTTTTCCTGAACACCCCCTTTTCTACTGCGGATGTATCGAAAGAGAGACGCGCCATGGGGTCACAGGTGGACGCACGGGCGCGGTATCTCACTCAGCCGGGCTGGGCTTCTACCCAGATCGGTGAACTCCAGGCCCACTGGTTGTTCGCCTGCCGGACGCGAACATAATACCAATCGCGCTGGTCAGGGCTGCTGCGATGCATAAACCCAAAACGAGTGGTGTACTCCCATGCGGGTACAGCCCGATGAAAACACACGGCGGGGGAAACAAAGCCGCCCATATTAAAAGTGCGCGTGCCGGTCAGCAGATCGCCGAGCGTCAGCGCGTAGGAATGTCCGTTGATGTGTGCGTGCAGGCGCGTCTGCGGTGTGCCCTCGATTTGCAGTGAAAGGCCTTCCGTGGTGGCAGTGTGCAGCGAGGCGTTGGGACGGGTGCAGGTGTGCAACTGCACGCGGTTTGTATCGGGCTGGTGGATGGTCGAATAGGCGAAGTTCTCCGCCTGTGGGTCGTCGGTCGGGCCGAAGCCGCGCAGCCGTGGTTCGACGTCGCAAAGCTGGCCGTCTTCAATCTGAAGATCAACATTCCAGTTATACCGGTCGATCTTCTCGCCCCAGCCCAGCTCGATATACAGTTTGTAGGTCGTCGCGGTGGTCGTCCGGGGTGGTACGCTCTCGCGGTGGATGACGCGGTTATTGTGCAGGACTTCGACGGTGTCAATCGTGCTGCCACCCTGTACGCTGACGTCGATCCAGCGCAGGTCGTCAGCCGGGCAGATGCTGCCCATTGGCTGCCCGTTGAGCGCGAATTGCAGCAGGATGCGGTCGCCGGTCAGGGCGTAGGTGCGCCGCGCCTGGATCGCCTCCCAGATACCGTCGCGGGTGAGCGACTCCGCCCAGACGGCGAGTCGTCCGTAGCCGTAGCTGCCGGGGAAGGCGTTGTGATGGTCGGTCGAGCCGATGACGCCAAAAATGTGCCCTTGCGACCAGCCATACTGCGCTGTGCTCTGCTCGTGCCGGGGACCCATCGAATGCAGATAGGGATAAGGGCCTTCGCTGGATTCCGACAGGCCATGAAACGAGAAGATCTCCACGACGGGCGAGTAGCTGCTATCGAAAGCGCCCCAGTTGATGCCGCGCGCGCCCTGTCGGTAGCCGATGTGATGCGGGATCAGCAGTGCAGGCGTCCGGTGGTGGCGGACGGCCTGACGCAGCGCTGGCAGGTCAGGGGCATCGATGATGGGTGCGGCGTCGGGTTGTTTGAAGTAAACGCAGTGATCGCCATAGGCGATGGAGTGCCACTCGTAGCTGGGGAAGGTCACGAAGTGGCCTTCGGCGTTGGCGGCGTTGATGGCCTCCAGATAGCCGGGCCAGTTGGCCGTAGCGCGCTCGAACCCCTGGCGGTGATACGTGACCAGATAGTCGAGTTTGGGGTCATCCGTTGGGAGATCGGGCCAGGCGGCATGTATGGTGACGCTGGTAAAATCAAGCTGCTGGCGCGCATTACGCAGGGCTTCGTCGAGCGTGCCGTGCCCGTAACTCAGATTGCAGTGATTATGAATATCGCCGTAGTAGAGGTTCAGGCGATCATAACTGGGGTGAACGAGAGAAGCCATTTTCATGAAAACTTCTTTGCATTAAGATGTCTTCAGCCAGTAAATTTGGTCTGTGGCACGCGGCTGGACGCAGAAATAATTCAATGTTGTATACGCCCAACTACTTTTATTATATCTTTTATAAAAGATTTGTCAAAAGAATGACCAGGAAGGCGCATGTCACTGCATCGCATTATCATCAAAGCGCTGCTGAATAACCAGCTCTCTCTATCGGATTTGCAGGTGATCACACAGGTCAGCCTGCCGACACTGCGCAAGGCCGTGCAGGAACTGACGGATGCGCAGTGGATCCACGTTGCAGGCCAGGCGGAGGCCAACGGCGGCCGTCCGGCGATGTTGTACGGGCTGAATCAGCGACACTTTTTGATTATAGGCGTTCATCTGCAACTGCCGGGCATCCGGTTGATTACTGCTGATCTGACCGGGCAGGTGCTGGATGAACTTGAGATGTTCCATAAGGTGGTGCCGACACCGGATGAGGTCATCGGCGCGACGGGCGACTATGCCGAGCGTGTGCGCAGTCAGCATCATGACCGGATGATCCTGGGCATTGGCATCGCGACGCCCGGGTTCACTGATCCGAGCACGGGCGATATTGTGTCCATCGGGCGCGTGCCGACGTGGCAGCAGTATCCGTTCTGCCGCCACCTGACGACCGTAACGGGTGCGCCCGTACACGTCGCCAACGATATCGATTGCATGGCGCTGGCAGAGTTTCAGTACACGAATGAATCCTTCGAACGCAATCTGGCGTATGTCGGCTTTGACGAAGGGGTGAAGGTCAGCCTGTATCTGAATGGCGAATTGTTCAAAGGGGCGCTGGGCAACGCGGGGTTGATCGCCAGCCCACTGCTGCACGTGCCGGATGGTATCGACCGTGGCGACCTGAACAAGCTGCTGGGCATTGTCGGCGTGAACGACATCTTCGATCGTCACATGGCCGCGCTCGATGCGGAGGAGCGCCAGCCGTATGCCAGGATCATCGATGCGGCTTCGCGGCGGCGCTTTCATCTGATCCTTCAGGGGGCCATCACCGGGCTGCCCGTCTGCCGGCGGATTGCCGATGATCTGATCGCAGCGCTTTCAGCGGCGATCGCTAATGTGATCTATATCGTGCAGCCCGACGTTGTGGTCGTGGGTGGCGTGCTCAGCCTGATGCCGAGCGTCCTGTTTAATGAGCTGGCGCAGGCGGTGCGTCAGCACCTGCCGGGGCTGATCGGGAATAACACAAACATCCTGCTGGCGCGCCTGTCGTCGCCGAACAGCGCGGCAATTGGTGCCACGCAGCACTTCCTGCAGGATTATCTCAGCGATATGACGATGGATGTGCTGCAACTGGCGCAACCGCGTTCATAGGCGGCGCAGCGCTGCCCTGAATTTGTAGCGGTCTCCTCGATAAACGGATTGGACAACCTCAAAGGGCTGGTCGTCCTGCGCATAGGCGATGCGGCAGATGGCCAGCACAGGCGCGCCGCGTGCGATCTCAAGCAGGCGGGCTTCGTTACGGCTGGCGGCACGCGCCTCGAAGGTCTGCTCAGCATGGGTGAGTTGAATCCCGTATGTTTCGCTCAGGACGGCGTAAAGCGAGGTGTGGGTGAAGTCGTGCTGTGTGAGAATATCGGGGCAGCGGGCGGCGACGAAGTAGGCTTCCTCGATCGCCATTGGCTGATTGCTGACATAGCGGACACGCTCCAGCACGACGACATCAACCACAGGGGCAAGTCCCAGGTCGTCGGCGATCTGACGCGGCGCGCTGGTGATCTCCGCACGGAGTACACGGCTGGTGACCGCCTGACCCCGGCGGGTCATCTCTTCGGTGAAGCTGGTCAGGGCGGTGATCTGCTGGTCGATGGGCTGGCCGCTGATGTAGGTACCCTTGCCGATCTGCACGTAGAGCCAGCCTGCCTGCACCAGCTCCCGGATCGCTTTGCTGACGGTCAGGCGGTTGACGTCGAGCTGCATGGCGAGCTGTCGCTCCGATGGGAGCTGCGTATGCGGCGGATACGCGCCGGACTGGATCTGGGCGAGGATGTAATCCTTGATCTGCTCATACAGCGGCTTGGGCGAGTCCTTGTTCAGCACCATCATGCGTGCTCCTGATCAGCGGCCCTTGTTGCGTGGGTCGAGGAGGTCGCGCAGGCCGTCGCCCAACAGGTTGAAGCCCAGCACCATGAGCATAATTGCCAGGCCGGGATAGGCGATCAACCAGGGCGCGATCTCCGCCAGGGCGCGATTCGAACTCAGTTCAAGGCCGAGCGATGGCTCCGGCTGCTGGGTGCCCAGGCCGAGGAAACTCAGGCCGGCTTCTGTGATGAGCGCCCAGGACAGCGCCAGCGTAATCTGCACGATCATGACCGGCAGGATGTTGGGCAGGATGTGGCGCAGCAGGATCATCCAGCTGCGCTCGCCCAGGCTGCGGGCGGCCATGACGTAATCCATCTCCTTGACGGCGATCACCTGACCCCGGGCGACGCGGGCGAAAATGGGCGTATAGACGATCGAAATGGCGAGTACTGTGTTATACAGGCCCGGGCCGAGGATGGTGACGATCAGCAGGGCCAGCAGCAGCGCCGGGAACGCGAAAATGACGTCCATCAGGCGCATGATAATGTTATCGACCAACCCACCGGCAAAGCCGGAGATCGCGCCGATCAGGGTGCCAATAAATGATGATACGGCCACCGTCAGTATGGCGACCTGCAGAGAATTAGCGGTGCCCTTCATGACGCGGCTGGCGACGTCCCGGCCGAACTGATCGGTGCCGAGCGAGTACGTTTCGCTGGGTGCGGAGAGGCGGTCGCGGGCGTGCTGCTCCGTCACAGGATAGGGCGTCAGACCGATGAAGCCGAGCAAGCCAATGACCAGAAAGACGAAGACAATCGTGCCGCCGATCACCGTGCCGCGCTCGTTCCAGATGCGCCGCAGCCACATCGAGCGGGCTGACGGTGTGGGCGATTCCAGTGCAGCGATTCTTTCAGTCATCGTAGGTCACTCGCGGGTCCAGGAGGGTGTAAACGACATCGATCAGCAGGTTGATGAGGACGAAGTTGATCGCAATGAACAGCGTAACGCCCTGCACGAGCGCGTAATCGCGCTGTGTAATGGCGTTGATGGTCAGGCGGCCAATGCCAGGTATCGCGAAAATCTGCTCCACGATGAAGGTGCCGCCCAGCAGATAGCCGAACTCAATGCCGACCAGCGTCACCACGGGGATGAGGGCATTCTTCAGCGCGTGGCGGCGGATGATGATCGCTTCCAGCAGGCCCTTGCTGCGTGCGGTACGGATGTAATCCTCGCTGAGTACTTCCAGCATCGAGGAGCGCGTCATGCGCATGACCGACGCCGCGAACGACGTGCCCAGCGTCAGGGCCGGAAAGATGACCTGCTGTAAATTCAGCACCGGGTCCTCGAAGAACTCCACATAGTTGCCGGAGTTCGGCAGTATGCGGAAGTAGACCGAGAGCACGTAAATGATGAGCGTGCCGAGCAGGAAGTTGGGCACGGACAGGCCGATCATCGCGAAGATGCGCGCGAAGATATCCAGCAGGGTGTTGCGGTAGATCGCGGAGAGGATGCCCAGCGGGATGCCGATGATCAGCGCGATGATGACAGAGAGCAGCGCCAGTTGCAGCGTGACCGGGAAACGGTCGAAGATGAGGTCGAGCACGGGTTGGCCCTGGCGTACGGAGAGGCCCAGGTTACCCGTGAGCACGTCACCGAGCCAGATGAAATACTGTTCGACGGCGGGTTTATCCAGCCCGTAGAAGGCTTCGAGGGCGGCGCGCTGCTCGTCGGAGAGCATGCCCGCCTCTGTGCCGAGCTGAGCCGTGATGAGATCGCCCGGTACGAGCCGGATCGCGGCGAATACCAGGATCGACACCCCGAGCAGCATGGGGATGAGCGATATAAAACGCTGAATGAGATAGCGTGTCATGGCGGTTCGTTTCGACGGTGGGCGGCATGGCCCTGAATCCCCTCAACTGAGAGGATTCAGGGTAAGTTGTCCCGCGCTCAGCAGAGCGTCGGGCTTATTTGTCGACCTGGATACCGCTCAGGAAGTAGAGCGAATCGCTGGCGTTGGGTGACCATCCACTGACGTAGGACTGTTGCGCGGTGTAGGTGTAACCGGCATACAGCCAGACCCAGGGGCTGGTCTCGGCCAGGTGGCGCTGGAAATCGGCGAAGATTTCAAAGCGCGTTTCCGGGTTGGTCTCGACCTGACCGGCTTTCATTAGCTGGTCGAGCGTTTCGTCAAGGTAACCGGCGGTCTCCTGGAAGCGAGCGCCCTCCTGCCAATAGCGGGAGTACATGGTGTACGGATCGACGCGGCCGCCGTTCAGCGCGACAGCAGCGGTGAAATCACCGGCCAGCCAGCGATCGACGTAGGTGCCGAATTCAAGGGCTTCGATTTCAACGTCGATGTTGATCTCGGCTAGCTGCGACTGCAGGTTCTGGGCGATGGAGGTTGCGACGGGCGGCTCGGCATTGGCCAGGATGACCGGCAGCGTGAAGCCTTCTTCCAGACCGGCTTCGGCCATCAGTTCACGGGCGCGGTCGAGGTCGCGCTCATAGCAGAAGAGGTCCTGTGTCGGCAGCGCGAAGCTGGCCATGGTCAGCGGGCCGGTTACGACGCCTTCGCCCAGCGCGGCGGTATCGACGACTTCCTGACGATCAATAGCGCAGGAGATCGCCTGGCGGACTGCCAGTTGATCGAGCGGCTCGATGGCGGCGCGCAGTTGCAGCACGTTGTAGGAGAGTGTCGAGGTGCGGTGCAGCACGATCGAGGGGTCGTCGATCAGCAGGGTAGCGACCAGCGGATCATTCAGCAGGGCGAAATCGACGGTGCCAGCGCGGAGTGCGGCCAGGATAGAGGCTTCGTCGGGGATGATGCGGATTTCAATGCCATCGACGAATGGGCCTTCGCCCCACCAGTCTTCGTTGGCAGTCAGGTTGGTGGTCTCGTCTGGCGTCCAGCTCTCCAGCATGAAGGGGCCGGTGCCGACTGTAACCAGTGACGGGTCTTCGTTGGCGATGACATCCGACGAGAGGATCACGGCGTTGGTGCTGGCCATTGCGGAGAGGATCGGCACGTCTGGCGTGGAGAGGTTGAAGACGACGGTCAAATCATCGGGCGCTTCCATCGATTCGATACTGGCATAGTTGGTGGCAGCGGCGGAGGCCGTCTCCGGGTCGAGGATGCGGTTGAAGCTGGCGATCACGTCTTCCGCAGTGAAGGCTGATCCATCATGGAAGGTCACGCCTTCGCGCAGTTGGAAGGTGAGCGTCATAGCATCGTCGGAGAACTCCCAGCCAGTTGCCAGCGCTGGGATCAGGTTGAGGTCCTGATCGGTGGTCACCAGCGGCTCGTAGATGAGTTCCAGCAGGCGCAGCGAGGCGAAGGCGGTCTGCGTGTGTGGGTCGAGGCCGGTGGCGTCAACGGCACGGGCCATGATCAGGGTGTTGTCCTGGGCGCTGACAACGCTCAGCGCGCCAAAAACCAGGGCAAAAATCAGAACGATTTGCAGAAGTTTTTTCATGATTTCCTCTTATGTGCTCTATCACATCGGTGCGGACGGGAGTGGATCAACGAGTCGGTGGTGTGGGCGCTCCTTTCTGTGGCAGGCGTTTCCAGAAAATCATCTCGGTGATCCCTGCCGAAGCGAAATCCGGCAGAGCACCGATAGATTGATACCCCAGGCGGCGATAGAAGCGATGAGCGCCCGTGTTGAAATCCGAGGCGAGCAGGAAGATATCGCGGGCGTGCTGGCTGATATCCGTCTCAGCGACTTCCATAAGCAACTGGCCGATGCCCTGCCCTTTGGCCCCATTGGCGACGCCCACCAGCCGGATATAGCCACCGCTGTAAAACGTCCCGCGCTGGTAATACCAGATGAAGCCGCACACATCGTCGTCAATCAGGGCGACCTTCATGCAGGCGGCCGCATCCTGGAGGCCACCACTGAAGCGCTTCATCGCGTCCGCAAGCGTCACGCCGTGACGCTGCCAGAGGGCGTTTTCCGCCATGATCCGGGCACAGGCCGCGATGTGGCCGGGCTGCATGGGGACGACCGCAGGCATCAGCCGTGTGCCTCGTCCTGAGCAGCGCTCGGAATCTGGTTGAGCGCTGCGCAGCGGCGGCGCAGCAGCGCCTCGAAGTTGCGCCCGGGGGTGATCTGCCCGAGCAGGGCCGCATGGCGCGCACCGGTCAGTGAGGGCAGCGTGCCGGGCCGTCCGTGCCAGGTTTCGTGGGCGAGGACGGCGAATACCAGCGCCTCCTTGAAGTCGCTGCTGATGCCCAGGTCTTCATGCGTGAGGACGCGGGCCGGTGCCAGCAGGCCCTTAATCAGGCCGACCATGACCGGGTTGCGATGGCCGCCGCCGCCCAGGATCACCTCGCGGACTGTGGCCGGGGCGAAGCGCTGGTAAGCATCGGCGATGTTGGTGGCGGTCAGTGCGGTCAGGGTGGCGATGATCTCATGATGATCGAGGCCGAGCGTCTGCGCCTCGTCGATCAGGCTGAGCGCGGCTTCCGTACCGAACAGTTCGCGCCCGGTCGTCTTGGGATAGCCGCGCTGGTAGTACGGATGCTGGAGGAGGTTTTCCAGCCATTCTTCATGGACGCGGCCCCGCTGGGCTAACAGGCCATCGCGGTCGTAAGTCTGCGCGCCGTCGGTGAAGTGGCTGACGGCCACATCCAGCAGGGCGTTGCCCGGCCCGGTATCGAAGGCGATAGGTTCTGACCGGGTATCGCTGAGTGGCGGCAGGAAGGTCACGTTGCCCATGCCGCCGATATTCTGCACGGCACGCCAGTGCTGCGGATGGCGCAGCAGCAGCCAATCGACGTAGCCGGTCAGCGGGGCACCCTGTCCGCCGGCGGCGACATCCTGGGCGCGCATGTTGTTGATCGTGGTGATACCGGTGCGTTCGGCCAGTACGGCGGCCTCGCCAATCTGGAAGGTGGCACCGACGCGGCCATCCGGCAGGACGTTGTGCCACAGTGTCTGACCGTGTGAGGCGATCAGGTCGATTTCCGTGAGGGCGACATTCTGCTGCTGCGCAAAATTGATGATGGCGTCGGCGAAGGCGTCGGCCAGATCAACGTTCAACTGGGCGATCTGTTCGACGCTGCTGAGTGTGCGGTCGCAGTTATCGAGGATGCGCTGGCGCAGGGCGCTATCGTAAGAGTAGGTCTCCCCCGCGAGGATGCTCGCCTGTATGCTGCCGGGCTGGCCGTTAACCTCACAAAGTGCGACGTCAACGCCATCCGCTGAGGTTCCCGACATCAATCCAATAATGCGCATCCTGGTATGTCCCCGGTGTCTTTGTAAGAAAGTCTTTTTGTCAGGTGCGGCGCCCTGCAGATATTTCTGAAGAGATGTGCCAGTGGCATATTCCAGTCTAGGCCAGACTAAGCCACTGTGTCAAGCAAACCGGTATGACACGGTATAGACCGCTTTGCGATCCGTCTCTGATTATAGCTCAGGCAGGTGACATCTTCAGCGAAATCGGTGACATTTAGCGTCGAGAACAGAAATGGATTGACGGTATCCTCATGATATAGACCCCCGCGCGATCAGGAGTACGTCAGATGGACCGTCTGACCAAACTTTATGTTGAAATCACTACGTTCTGTAATCTGAGCTGTGAAATGTGCGTGCAGCGCGTTTGGGACGAGCGCCCGGGCGCGATGTCCGTGGAGACATTCGCCGCGCTGATGGAACAGGTGCGCGATTTGCCGGAGCCGCCCGTTATTCACCTGGGCGGGTACGGCGAGCCGATGGTGCACCCTGATTTCATCGAGATCGTGCGGCTGGCGAAAGCGACCGGCGCACAGGTCGAGGTGACGACCAACGGCATGATGCTCACGCCGGAGCGGTCTCAGGCGCTGATTGCGCTCGACCTGGATAAGCTGGTCGTCTCCGTCGATGGACTGACGCCGGATAGTTACAGCGATGTGCGCGTCAACGGGGACCTGAACCGCGTAATTCGCAATCTGCGTTATCTGCATCAGTTGCGCATCCGCAAATCCGGGCGACATGGCAAGCCGTTGTTTGCGATCGCCTTCGTCGCTATGAAGAGTAACATCCACGAACTGCCTGAGCTATCGCGTCTGGCATCGTATATCGGCGCATGGGAAATCAAGGTGTCGAATGTGGTGCCGCATACGCGAGAGATGGAAGCGGAAATTCTGTACGAGCAGGCACTGCGGGCAGCGACGTTCCGGCAGTCGCGCTGGGCGATCAACATGAGCCTGCCGCGCATGGACTTCAGCCTGGATACTGTCGGGCCATTGCAGGACGTGTATAACTCGCGGGTCAGCGTTGATCTGATGGGCACCAGTCTGAGTGAGCGCACAGGTTACTGTCGCTTCGCGCAGGAGGGCTTCGCCGCTGTCCGCGCAGACGGTGAGGTCAGCCCCTGTTTATCGCTGCTGCACACACACTCGGAATACATTCATGGGTGGCGGCGTGATGTGCTGCATCACGGCTTTGGGAACATCCGGACGCGACCACTGGCCGATATCTGGGCGGACGCGGCTTATGTCGATTTCAGGGAGCAGGTGCGCCGCTTTGAGTTTTCACCGTGCACGACCTGCGGCGGCTGCGAGCGCTTCCCACTCAATGTTGAGGACTGTACCGAGCATAACTTCCCGACCTGCGGCGGCTGTCTGTGGGCGCAGGGAATTGTCGAGTGCCCATAGTCTGATGAGTGCGGCATGCGCAGGATGCGGCCATCGCCGGTAGTGTCATAATAAAGACGTGTATGAACTCGCTAAAAACACATTAAAGCTGGCCGAATTGGCTTCCCTCGGTTTGTAGACTGGCGTATAGTAAAGGTCCATCAGTGCTGACCGCGCCCCATGCGGTCAGGAGAAGAAGGGCCTTCACCATGGACAACACGTTCCCCGTTGATGTTCCACTGCCGCGCTATCGTATCGGTGAGACGATTCTGGCATTGATCAACCATCAGCCGCGTTACGCACGGGTTGAGCGGGCCTTTCTGACGATGAACCTGGGACAGGATGCAGAGGGGTTCTTCTACGAAGATATACCAGCCTGGGAGTATCTGGTGACGGTATTCGCCAAACCGACCGATGCATCGGAGATGATCATCATTGCGGAGAAGACGATCATCATGGCTGTGGATTCGGTCAGTGAGCGCGGCGCCTGAGCGCCATCTTCTGCTCACTCGGTAAAGAACGCCAACTCAGGCAGAAACCTCTCACCTGCTGTGTCTTGTTCAGTCTGGCAAAACGCGTGTGTGTGCGTCGTTAGACAATCGTGGCGAAGACCAGCACATGTCCGTCCAGGTCTTTGATGGCGAACTCACGAAAGCCCCAGGGCTTGTCTTCAGGCGCGGCGATGATCTCCACGCCAGCGTTGTGATACTGTGCATGCAGCGCGTCGATAGCACTGCTGACACGGATATGCAGGTAGGCAGCGGGGTTGATCTCGTGGTCAGGCTTTGCCTGAGAGAGCTGAATGCTGACGAGACTGCCGGACCACTCCCCGCGTGATACGCCAGCGTGATACGGTGGTTCGCCATAGAGGAAATCGAGATGAAAACCGAGCCGGTCACGGTAAAACTCTGTGGCGGCGCGGATATCGCGCACCATTAAGACGGGCTCAACAGTGAAGAAGGCGGTCGCCGGGGGCGTGGCCGGTGCGTCGGGCAACCATTCCTGAGCGAGCATGCCCCAGACGAGCATGAAATGATGATCGCGCTCATGCGAGTATTTCAGGGCGAGCCAACCACGCGGCCTGAAGCCGAGCTTCTGCGCGACGCGCAGTGACGCCGCGTTATTCTCGTCGATCCACAGTTCAACGCGATCATGGCCGAGCGTCGTGAAGCCGTAATCCAGTGCGGGACGGCAGGCTTCCGCAGTGAGTCCCTGGCCCCAATAATCAGGGTGCAGGATATAGCCCAGGCCGGCAATGCGCGTTTGCCCCAGGTAGTTGACCTGCCCGATGACCGTATCCGAGCCGTGCAGGCGGACAGCCCAGTAGACAGCACCAGGTATCATCAGGTCCAGGGCGATTGCACGGCGCGTCTGGTCGGGGTCGGTATGGGGAGGTGTCGGCATGAAGCGCATGGCGCGCGGGTCGCTGAAGATGCGGTGCAGGTCGGCGGCGTCATCAATCGTGAGTGGTCGCAGTGAAAGGCGATCGGTTTGCAGGTATGGCGTCACGGCAGACCCTCGGCGCAGATTGACCGGCGAAATACAGCACCCCTATTGTAGCCCGTTCGCTGCGTATCGCTGATGTGGGCTGGATTAGCGCATACGTGGGTCGAGCGCGTCGCGCAGGCCATCACCGAGGAAGTTGAACCCCATTACGCTCAGCATGATGGCCAGACCGGGAAAGATGCCGATCCAGATGGACTGATTGAAGAACTCGCGGCCCTCTGCCAGCATACGGCCCCAGCTCGGGTCGGGGGGCTGTGTGCCCAGGCCGAAGAAGCTCAGCGCGGCTTCCGCAAGGATGGCGAACGACAGGCTGAGCGAGGTTTCCACGATGATGGGGGCCAGGATATTGGGCAGGATATGTCGCCAGAGGATGTGGGCGTCACCGGCGCCGAGGGCACGTGCCGCCACGACGAACTCCTCCTGCTTGACGCTGAGGACTGCGCTGCGGGCAATCCGGGCGAAGATCGGAATGTAGACGATACCGATGGCGATCATGGCGTTGTTGACGCCCTTGCCCAGTATCGCCATGACGGCCAGCGCGAGCAGAATCGTCGGGAAGGCGAACAGGACGTCCATGCTGCGCATGATGACTTCGTCCAGCAGGCGACGCCCGTAGCCGGCGATCATCCCCAGAAAAGTGCCGATCGTCGCCGCCAGACTGACCGAGACCAGGCCGACGCGCACGGAAATGCTCGCCCCGTGCATGATGCGGCTGAGGATATCGCGGCCGAAGTCATCCGTGCCGAGCGGATGCTCCAGGCTGGGGCCCTGGAAAGCGGCCATGAAGTCCATTTTGTTCGGCTCGTAGGGGGCGAGCAGCGGCCCGAACAGCGCCGTCAGGATCAGAACCAGGATGATGAACGCACCCAGCATGCCGACGCGATGCCGGGAGAATCGCAGCAGCACATCCTGAAGCATGCTGCGGCGCGGCAGCATCTGCGCCAGTGTCTCGGACTTGAGGGTGTGGATGGACTTCACATCAGTCATGTGGGTGTGCCTGTGTTCTGATCATGTAGGACGGGCGATCACGCGTACTCAATGCGTGGATCAAGGAAGAAATACAGCAGATCGACGCCCAGGTTGATGAACGTCACCAGCAGCGCCATCACGAAGACCGCGCCTTGCAGCAGGGTATAATCGCGGTCGAGTACGGCATCGAGCGCGAGGCGGCCCAGCCCCGGCAGATTGAATACAATTTCGATGACGACGACGGCGCTCAGCAGCGCGGTGATCTGCAGGCCAACCACGGTGACGATGGTAATCAGGGCGTTGCGCAGCGCGTGGCGTGTGACGACGACTGACTCGCGCAGGCCCTTCGCACGGGCTGTTTTAATGTAGTTCTGGCTGAGGACTTCCAGCATGGCACTGCGAATGAAGCGCGTCTGGATGGAGGCGCTGATGAGGCCCGCAGTCAGTGCGGGCAGGATCATGTGGGAGAGCCAGTCGCTGAAATCCTCATGGATGGGCGTGTAGCCGCTGGGTGGCAGCCAGCCAAGCGTCGAGGAGAACAGCAGCACGAGCAGGATCGCCATCCAGAAATCGGGGACGGCGACGCCAAGCTGACTGAGAATCGAGGCGAAGACATCCAGCGGGCTGTTCGGCCGCATTGCGGAGGCGATGCCGAGTGGGAAGGCGATGACCATGCCGATCACGATGGCCAACCCGGCCAGTTGCAGCGTCGCGGGCAGACGCTGCTGCACGAGTTCCGCCACAGGGCGACCCGTCAGCAGGCTGCGGCCGAAATCGCCCTGGGCGGCGTTGGCCACCCACGATACGTACTGCTCCATCACAGGGCGGTTGAGGCCCATATTTTCGCGGCGCTGGGCGACGAGTTCCTCCGTCGCCTGCAGGCCGAGCGAGACACGTGCCGGGTCGCCGGGGATCAACTGAATGATCATGAAGACGACGAATGTCACGCCCAGGACGACGCCCCCGGCGAGCAGGATTCTCTGCAGGATGTAGCGATAGTTCACAGCAGCCTCAGGTCAGATCATGCGTCGATAGTGCACCTCATCTGAACCAGCGCAGCCCGACGAAGGGCCGGAACTGCGCTGATTCTTCCTGTTTGTGGGCTGTGTGGCTTACTCTGATTCCAGCCAGACAGTCCAGAAGTTGTTGGCGGAATCCGGGCGGACGGTGTAGCCCTGGACTTCAGGACTCCACGCCTTGACCTCAGCCTTGGCGTACAGGTAGATGTACGGGGCGGCGTCTACCAGGATTTCGTTAGCAGCTTCGTAGATGGCGTAACGCGCGTCGAAGTCATCGAGGGTACGGCCCTCATCGACGAGCTGGTCGAAGGTTGGATCGCTGAAGCCGGTGAAGTTGAAGCCCTGGCCGGTGCGGTGCTGCAGATAGAAGTAGTCTTCCGCGTCTGTCAGGCCGAGCCAGCTCCACATCAGCGCGTCGAATTCGCCGGTGCCCTGCTTCTCAATGATGATGGTGGCTTCTTCGGGTTCTACGCTGGCGTTGATGCCAATCTCGGCCCACATCTGCTGGACGACCTGTGCGCCACGAATGGTCTCTTCAAAGCCGATGACCGGGTTGATGACCATGTCGAAGCCATCCTCGTAACCGGCACTTGCCAGCAGCGTGCGGGCGATCTCCAGGTCCTGATCGTAGGGCGCATAGGGGAAGTACCAGGGCGTGCCGCTGGCGGTGGGGCCGTGGACCGGCTCGCACAGGCTGAAGAATGCGAAGTCACAGATGGTCTCGCGGTCGAGTGCGTAGGCCATCGCCTGACGCACGCGCACGTCATTGAACGGCTCGCGGTTGAGGTTCAGGCCGATGTAGTCATAGGACAGGCGCGGTGACAAGCCGACCATGACGTCTTCATTGTCCTGGAGGCTGGCCAGGTTCTGTGGGGCGATGGTGAAGATCCAATCGACCTCATCACCGAGCAGGGCAAGTTCGCGGGCGGCATCGTCAGTGATGGGCGTGATCTCTACTGCGTCAAGATAAGGGAAGCCTTCCTGCCAGTAGTTCTCGTTCGCTTCCAGACGGAGGCTGGTAGTGCCTTCGACGTCAGCGATGACGAAGGGGCCAGTGCCGATAGGAACATCGACGAAGCCCTCGTCGTTCAGGCTTTCCGGGGCCAGGACCGCGATCGACTTGTTGGCGGCGATGGAAGCGGGCAGCGTAGCCAGCGGGGATTCCGTGGTGATGGCGACGGTGTAATCATCGATGACGTCGATCGTCGTGCCGCTGCCGCCGATACGCCACGCATTGCCGGAGGCGACCTCCGGGTCGGTCAGACGGTCGAGCGACCACTTCACGTCTTCTGCGGTCATCTCGCGGCCATTGCTGAACATGACGCCTTCGCGCAGGTTGAAGGTCCAGGTCAGGCCGTCTTCGGAGCGCTCCCAGGATTCCGCCAGCCAGGGAATGAGATTCATGTCATCGTCGAAGAATGTCAGGGTTTCAAGCACGTTGTTGAGTACCTGGAAGGTGGCTTCGGAGCTGGCGACGTGCGGATCGAGGCTCTCCCATTCGGATTGCCAGGCGGCATTCAGGACGCCGCCGCGCTGCGGCTCGGCAAACTGGGCCTGGATCAGGCCGCTTACCAGTAGCAACACAAGCACGGCCAGAACAAATAAACGTTGTTTCATGGAACTGCTCCTTTTTGATTTGACAAAATGATAAAAACACTATGGGTTAGTGTTTTAACCTAGTTGAGCGCGCTGCGAATGGTCTGCGCGTGGTCCTGCAGCAGGGCGATATAGAGCTGCAGGACGCTGTTATCCATGCGTGATTGCGGGGCTTCAATGCTCAGGGCGGCCACAATTTCGCTGTGACGGTTCAGGATCGGGACCGCGACGGCGCGCGCACCGATGTCAATTTCACCATCGGAGACGGCGTAACCAGCCTGGCGAATCTCCAGCAGATGCTGTTTGAGTGCATCCAGGTCCGTCAGGGTGTTGTTGGTAAAAGCCTGTAACGGGAACTCCAGCAGGCTCTCCCAGTGTCTGGCATCGCTGAAGGCGAGCAGCACTTTGGACGATGCGCCTGCATGCAGACGCTGGGTGCGGCCCGGCTCGATGGTGACACGCAGCGCGTACTGACCCTCAAGCGACTCGATGCAGACGGCGCGTTTGTTGACGCGGCGCATGAGCGAAACGGACTCGCGGGTTTCTTCTGCGATGCGCTTCATGCTGGGCAGCGCGGCGAGGCGTACGTTGCGGTCGGTGTGGAGGGCGGCCTGGCTGAGCGCGATGAGTGTCGCGCCCAGACGATAGTTGCCCGTGTCGATGCGGTCGAGGAAGCCTCGGTCGACCAGGATGCGGACGTAGCGGTAGGCGGTACTCTGAGAGAGGTTGAGTTCTTGCTTAATTTCTTCGATGGAGATCTGGGTGCGCTCATGCGAAAGCAGTGCCAGAATATCCAGCACTTTATCGACGGTGGATACAGCCCGCGCATCCATCATCAGAGACACCTTCTCCCTCTCAAATGTTGATAATGCAACTTCATATATTGAGAATATTAGCCCATTTCGCGGTTTAAGACAAATCTATGATCGGCAACCTGCCTGTTGTTGAAAATCCAGCGCAGCTACGGTGTATGAACTGGTCAAACGGCCAGGGTAACGCCCCGTCCGCAGAATGAACGCTAAACTCCTCTGCGGTCGGTCGCTGATTTGCCCATTTTGCAGTTCAATGATGATGGTGGCTCAGTGGGGGCAACCGGCGGCGGGCGACCAGTCCCGCGTGTGCCCGGGTTGAGATGCGTCAATGAAGTGGAACTGTGAGTATGATGCACGAAAAAACATGCTTTTACATCATCGTACTGGCGATCGTAATCATTGTGGCGGTGGATCGCCTGAGCAGTCAGACGATGTTGGCGCAGTTAATCAGCGGCACGCTGGTGATGGCATTTATGGCGATGGTCGGCATTACGTGTCTGCACCTTCGATCGTCTGACCGCGAGTTACTATAGCTTCAGTGAGCGATCTGCAGCGCGATCTGCTGCACCCAGGCGGCGGCGCGTTCGAGTTCACCGACTTTAAGCGGGCCTTCTGTATCGAGCACGTAAAAGCCTTCCGGCTCGATTATGGACTGCGCGCCCTTCTTCGTCAGCGCTTCCGCAATGGGGCCAGCGGCATACCGGTGCAGGAATAAGCGGGCGGCAAAGCGCGAAACCGTCGATTGGACGTCATCGATAGAGATGCGGGTATCGAACGCGGCCAATCTGACGCCGCGCAGGCTGTTGGCGGGGATGCTGGCGATGAAGTCACGCATGGCGTCGGTTGGGCTGAGCTTCTGGGTGGGTGAGCCGATGACGAGTAAATCGGCCTCGCTGAGCTGCTGGGGTGTCACATCCCGGATGTGGTGGACTTCGGTGTTATGCTGTGCGGCGAGCGCCCTACCCATAGCGCGCGCGACCTTCTCCGTGTTGCCATAGGCAGAATCGTAAACGACCAGTGCCTTCATCTTTTGTTCCCCCGATATCTGATTTTTTGGACTTGTGTCGTCCTGAGAAACTATACGCAGATCAGGTATGGCGGGTGGCAGAAAAGATTGCGGTAGGCCGCATCCATCATGCGGTCCTGAGTGGCGGCAGGAATGATCGCCACGGCGAAAAAGCAAGTCGTAACACGATAACTGATTTGCGGGTCGTGTTTTTCCTCTCCAGATGTATTTCTCAAGTTGTGGTGTCAACTGATCTTGGTGGATATCTGAGAGGATGCGGCGCAAATCTATCTCGTAATGACGCAGCTACTACAAATCCATTACGGGGCGAACGCTTCGGTGGGGGTAACGGTCTTCGCCCCGGTTGAAGAAATCAGCTTTCGTAGCGGGCGATGTACTCACGGAAAAGACGCACGATGTGTGTATCGGGGGCGGCGTAGTAGTCGTTAGGCGTGATGTCGAGCGTCACAGTGCGGCTGGCAGGCTGTATCTGCGGATCGGTTGCGGCGAACCTGCGGATCACTTCCGCATGGGGTTTCAGCGTGCCATTTGGCCGCACCAGGCCGAAGTGCCGTTCGTGTTTGGCGCCGTGCGGGTCGCAAGGCGGACGGTGCCAGAGGGTTTCGTCGTAATCGGCGAAGCACCACAGCAGCGCCCCGGTCGCCCCGACTTGCTGAAGCCTGGGCAGAACGAGTTCTACGTAGTCGGCAAGGTCCTGTTCGTTGGCCATGTACTGCGTTCGCAGTTGACCATTATAGCTGATCCACTGCCAGGTCTCGGCGTCGTGCCCATGCGGGGAGGTGCAGCCGCCCCACTCTTCCGCGAGGCAGGGCTTACCGCTGAGGGCGCTCACCAGTGCGCAGAGGAACGGCATGAAATCCGGGTCGAGGTCGTGGCGCGCCCAGGGCGCATACATGGGGTAGCCGTGTATTACGGCCACGTCCGATTCGCCAAAGACGTGATCGACGCGCAGACCGTTATTGTTAACGAGGTTATCGACGTGCAGGCCGCAGGTGACATCGTGGACGGGGTCGATCTCGCGGATGGTCTCGCGCATGGTGTGTACCCAGTCGCGGCCCGCCTGGGCGCTGTGGGGATGGGCGAATAGATCCGGCTCGTTGCCCAGGTTCCACATCCAGATGGCCTCGTGGGTGTGATATTCGCTGACGACGGACCTGAGGAGCAGGCGCGCGGCACGCAGTGCGTCGGCGTCGTGGAACATATTGCGGTACGACGTATCGACGATGCGCCCCCCGCTGATGACCTGTCGCACCGCCGGTGAGGGCAGCGGGGCGTCATCGTCCAGCAGCCACTGCGGCGACCAGCTCGGCCCGCTCATGTGGCCGGTGAAGAAGGTCACATCGAGCTTGAGGCCGCGCTCGGCGGCGATGTCGCACACTTCGCCAAAGTCGCGGAGGCGCTCGGCAGAGACCTGATCAGGGGCGGGCTGCCAGTCATCCCAGAGCAGGAAGAGACGCACGACGGTCATGCCGAGGCTGGCGATGACGTCGAATTCGGCGCGCACTTCATCGGCGTCGAAGTTCGACCACCAGTACATCGCTTTGCGCCTCGGCCAGTAATTTACGCCCAGTACGAATGGTGCTGACATTGTCTCTCCCCCTGTGTCTTTGTGGATTCAGGCGCGATGGTGTGCTGCGCCTTTGATCTCAGTATGCGGGGTAAGCGCAAAACGTTCAAGTCTGTGGACTGTATGCTGAGGGCAGCAGGCCAGCGGCAGAGCACTGGCCTGTGTTTGCTGCTGTGTATCAGGCTTTTTTGAGCCAGGCGTGGAAGGCCGCGTTGAATTCAGCGGGTTTTTCGATGTAGGGCGAGTGGCCTGTCTCCGGCAGGGCGACCTCTTCGTATTCGCCGCCGGCGGCCTGGTACTTCTCCAGGACGGCGCGGATCTGGGCGATCATGGGCTGCGGCGGGTAGACGTCTTCGCCGGGGTAGCCCGGGATCAGGCCGACCTTGCCGAGCGTGCCCATCTCGAAGAAGGAGTTGTCGCTGACGATCTGGTCATCGGTACCGTGTATCCAGAGGATCGGCGGCTTGGGATCGATAGCGAACAGGTGCTGAATGTCCTTTGCATATTTGGGCGTCAGCGCGTTGATCAGGCCCTTTGTGCCGGGTGCGACGTTGGGCCAGTTGGTCGAAGCGGTCATGTCACCGGGGTAGGCGTCCTCGCCGACGTGTGTCGTCAGCATAGAGCTGAGATAGTCTTCTTCGCGTTCTGGCACGAAGGGTGGCTTCCAGTAAAAGGCGTTCATCGTATTGCGGGGCGAAGCGGGGTTATCCGTGCCGCGCTCGCCGTCAGCGATCATCTTGACGAAATCGCCATTGACGGTGCCGCCACCACTGCCAGCGTAATCGGGCCAGATAGGCTGGCCGTCCTCGCCCTTCGTACCGCCGAAGCCATACGGCGACGCAGGCGCAGCCATCGTACAGGTCAGGACGCGCTGCGGGTAATCCATCAGGAAGTGCCACAGGACCGAGCCGCCCGCGCTGTGGCCGACGACATGGGCTTTCTCAATGCTGAGCGTATCCATCAGGGCGGCGAGGTCGTCTGCGAGGTCGCCAGCACCGCGTGTGCTGTCGATGATTTTGTCGCGGTCCGCATCGCCAAAACCGCGCTGATCATAGGCGATGCCGCGATAGCCGGACGGCAGCGCGAGCATGGTCGTCTCCCAGTAAGTGGCGCTGGAAGCGTTACCGTGTACGAAGATAACGGGCGTGCCGCCTTCATCGCCGCTGAACAGGACGCGAGTGGTGATGCGATTCGTCGTTATGGGACGGGCGGTGATGCCTTCTAAAGTCGGTACACTCATGAGCAATCCTCTTTTGTGACTGGCGGGTACTTTTCCAAGAATATTGCCAGAAACATACTGCATTTGCGGTCCCAGCGCAAAAGGTCAGCCGCTGGATGAGGTATTCTTTTGGTGATGGGCCAGCAGTACGTCGAACTCTTCACGCGTCAGACCAAAGATGAGTTCGTCGTGGTAAGCGCCATCCGTGTAGATGTGACGGCGAATGCGTCCTTCCGCCTGGCAGCCCAGTCGCGTCGCATGGCGGATCATCGGCTCATTGGTGGCCAGACAGCGGATGTTGTACTTCTGGAATCGCAGCTCGTGGAAGGCGTAGCGCAGGACGATCAGCTTGGCTTCAAAGCCGTAGCCGCGCCCACGGTAGGCGCTGTAGATGCGGCTCCCCGTCTCGAAGGTGCCGTTACGCTGGTTCATGGAGTGAATGTTGATCCCGCCGATGAGATTCCCTTCTGTGGATTCAATAGAGAACATGATGCGTTCATTGATGTTGTTGAACTGTGCGTAACGCTCGGCGAAGGCACGGGCATCGTGCGACGATTTGGGGAGTGTCATGCCGTAGTTGAGGAAGCGCACCGCCTCGCTATCGGATTGCTCCTCCGCCAGCCAGAGGTCAACGTCATCGGCGTGCATGGGACGCAGGCGAACCAGGTCGCCCTGCCAGTAGTACGTTTGAGATGGGTCAGTCATCAGGGGCACTTTCTGAGTATTCGGTGCATTACATTCAGAGCGTAGCAGGGACTGCAAGTTTTTCCAGTGAGAGCGCTCAGCAGAATGAGTTCAGCAGGAGATGAGAGAAGGCCCGCATCGCTTGAACTTAAGTAGACCAGTCTGTATAATCGGGCAGTGTGTGGAAGAAAGCGCCAGTCAGTACCGGGATAGCGGGTGCTGCAGGTCGGTCAGAGATCGGGCGCGGCACACTCTTGCAGCGTGCGAGACACGTCTGCGTGTGTTGAAATCCGCGCATTGCTTTCTTGGCGCTCGAATATAGAGACTGGTCTACGTATACGGAGCGCCTGTACGTTACTGCTGGTATCTGAAAAAGCTGGACAGAAGGTGAGGAGGTAATCGCGATGAAAGTACTGGTTTATGGTGGAACAGGTTCACAGGGTGGCGCAGTTGTGCGCCAACTGCTCAGGAACGGTCATGGGGCCTATGTGCTGACGCGTAACCCGCAGAAGGCGCAGGCCCTGGTTGATCAGGGAGCACACGCCGTCAGTGGCGATATGGCCGATAAGGCCAGCCTGGTGGCTGCCAGCCAGGGCATGGACGGCATCGCGCTGATGGTGCCGGCCTTCATCCCCGACCCGCGACAGGCACCGGTCTATGCTCGGAACGCGATCGACGCGGCGAAAGAAGCCGGCGTCAAGCTGATTGTATATAACTCCAGCGGCACGATCATCAACCAGCCGACCGGCAACCCAATGTATGACATGCGCCTTGATCTGGTCAACTATCTGGATCAGAGCGGCGTGCCGTACATCACGATCGAGCCGACCGCTTATATCGAGAATCTGCTGGGACCGTGGACGCGCCCGAACATCATCGCACGCGATGTGCTGTCGTATCCGGTCGAGGAAGATACGCCGCTTGGCTGGATCGCCACGGAAGACGTCGGCGCGCTGATCGTCGCCGCACTGGAGCGGCCCGAACTGGCCAACCGTCGCATTGGCGTTAGCGGCGTAGAGAACGTCACCGGACCAGAGCTGGCGGCGCGCTTCAGCAAGGGCCTGGGGCGTGAGATCAGCTACTACGCCATGCCGCTGGAGGAGTTCGGCGCGGCGCTGGATGCGGCATTTGGCCCCGGTGCGGGTGAAGGTGGCGTGCAGGGCTATAAGTTCCAGCGCGAGAATAAGGACCTGCTGACGATGTGGTGGAACATGGATGAGGTCCTGGCGCTGCTGCCTGTACAGATGACGTCCATTGAAACGTGGGCGGCACATCACGCTCCCGCGTTCGCCAGATCAGAAGAGGCCGCACTGCGGAAATAGGCGAGATCGCCCGTATTGCAGCGAGATGCTGATCTGATTCATAAGTCTGTGTGACACCGTACTCTGAACTCTGGCCCCTGTCGTGCGTGCGGCAGGGGCTGTTTTTGTCAGTGATTATGCCGTGCATTCTGTCGTGTGTATCGCTACACTGTCGCAGTGGATCAACTGCAGCCAGCAGAGACGATGTACGCGACAGGAAGGGCCCTATGCTGACCCCTTATATCGGGCCGATTGGTACGGCAGCTTCAATTTTCCCGATCATTGCGCTGGCGGTACTGCTGCCGATGATCGTTGTGCATTACTGGCGTTTTGGACGTCTGCACGGGTTTCGGGCGCTGGTGTTTTACTCGTTCATCTTCTTTGCGATCACCGCTTATTTTCTCGTCATCCTGCCGCTGCCGGATCGCTTCGACGGGTTTTGTGAGGTGTACAGCCGGACGGTCACCCCGCAGTTAGAGCCGTTCGGGTTTATTAATGACATCCTGACGTATGATGAATCGCTGACGGGGCTGGCGCTGCTGCAATCGCTGCCGCGTAATTCGGCTTTTCTGCAGGCTTTTTTCAACTTCCTGCTGCTGTTGCCGCTGGGATTTTACCTGCGCTATTACTTTGGCTATGGGTTCTTCAAATCTGCGGTGATCTCATTCGGCGTGACGCTGTTCTTCGAGCTGACGCAGCTCTCCGGATTATATGGGCTGTATCCCTGCCCCTATCGCTGGTTCGATGTGGACGACCTCATTCTGAATACGGCGGGCGCGCTGGTCGGCTATGGTGTCGCTTCGACGATGGACTTTTTGCCCGATCTGAGCAAGCCGGCAGAGGGGCCAATCCCGGTTACGGCGCTGCGGCGGGGCGTCGCGTTTGTGCTGGATGGGCTGCTGTATACGTTCACATTTGGCATTGTGACGGTGCTGATCGCCATTGCGGAGGCAGCGCCTGTCGTACAGGATGTGGTCGATCTGCTGGGGGTGGCGTTATGGTTCGTCGTCGTGCCGACGTTATGGCGCGGCTATACGCCCGGCAAGCGGCTGACCTTCATGCGGATTGTGCATCGGGATGGTGGGCCGGTGGCGTGGTGGCAACTGGCGATCCGCTATGGGGTGCTGTTTTACAGTGTGCCCGTGCTGACCGGGCTGATCCTGGTGCTGAGGCTGCCGGGGTGGCTGGAGGCGGTTGGTGTGATAGGCGTGCTGCTTGCGTATCTGCTGCTGGTGGTGCTGTGGTCGATCATCCGGCGCGATGATCGCGGGCTGCATGATATGCTGGCACGGACGCGGCAGGTGGTCAGCTGGCATGATGATCGGTGATGGGCACGGACCAGATTGGTTGTAGAATGAATGTAAGGGAGAAGTGTCCGCAGACTATACGGCAGTACACTGAATCCTGAACAATCGCGTTCGTTCGATGTGTCAGGAGTGATGTCATGAAAGATTTGGCTGGTTTTCTTGCAAGTACGAATGGTCGGATTCTGCGGGGTGTTGCCGGAGTCATTCTGATCGCGGTGGGCCTGCTGCTCATTGAGCCGCCAGGCGGTTACATCGTCGCTGTAATCGGGCTGATACCGCTGGCGGCAGGTGTGTTCGATTTTTGCCTGCTGGCACCGCTGTTCGGCATGGCTTTTAAGGGTGAAGACATCCGGCGCAATCGCAGTAAAACGTAGTTTGCATCGCACGGTTTCTGTCTGGCAGGCCCCCCGGGGCCTGTCGGAGACTATCCGCTGAATGCTCATCGTCGATATCGCAAGGCGATCAGAATCCCCATGAGTGAACTGCAATACACACAGAACTTCCTGCACAGCCCGTCCCTGGTTGCGCAGATTATCACGGCGGCGGCTATCCCCCCAGGGGCGACCGTGCTGGAAATTGGCCCGGGCAAGGGCATAATCACAGAAGCACTGGCTAGTCAGGTGACTGAAACAGGGCGCGTGGTCGGGGTGGAGCTGGACGCACTGCTGGCGTCTGCGCTGAAGAGCCGCTTTGAGCAGGTGCCGCAGGTGACAATCCTACAGGGAAACATCCTCGAAGTTGATCTGGCACAGTTCGGTCCGGATTATCAGGTCTTCTCCAACGTGCCGTTCAACATCACGTCGGCGCTGCTGGAACGGCTCTTCGCGGAGGGAACGGGGCCGGAATCCGCGTATCTAATCCTGCAAACCGATGCGCTCATCAGCAGCGGGCCGTATGGCGATGGCGAGACCTTCAAATCATTGATGATTCAGCCGCGTTATGATGTCGAAGTGGTGCACATGTTTTCGCCCACGGATTTCGTGCCGCGTCCCAGTGTGGCGACGGCGCTGTTTCGGTTTGTTCGGCGGGTGATACCGCTGATCACGGATGCGGAGCTGACGCTGTACAAGGACTTCCTGGCGTTTGTCTCGAAGGACCGGGCGGGTGAAGGCGCATGGACGCGGGTGCTGCCCAAACCGGCGTTGCAAGCGCTATCCGTTGACGGGGGACTGGTGCCGGGACGTGGGCTGAAATCTCAGAGCGTCGAAGCGCTGGTCGCAGCCTTCCGGGCGTTTCAGGGCAGCTCGCGCATCAGAGTGGTCAGCGGCGCGATGCAGGACCTGCGTCAGGAGCAGGCGCGGCGCGAGCAGATCAACCGGGCCGGTGGGCATCATCGCACGCGGCGGGCGCGTCCGCGCAGGCGCTGAGCCGCGAACGCACTGAGCCGCGAACCCGCTGAGCCGTGCGGGTGTTTCGTCATTCCTCACGACGCTCAATCGGGGGCGCAGGGATGGCGAACTGCTCCAGGCCGAGGGCGCGGGTGATCCCGGCCAGCGTCAGCCAGGTCGAGATGCGGGCCATGTAAGCGGCGGTATAGGGCCGGTCATGGTCCAGCCACCAGATGCCCAGGCCAATCTGAGTGCTGGCGGCATGGTAGGCGATAATCTCCAGAGGGATGTCGACGGGTTCACGGCCCTGCAGCCGTATCACCTGCATTGCTTGCTGCGCCATATGATGCCGCATGCGCTTGATCACGGTCTGTGTGCCGCGACTGGAAAACAGAATCCGGTAGAGTTGTTCCTCTTCTTCGAGATGGTCATAGAAGACGCGCGCCGGTGAATCACCACGACGCACCATGTCCGGTGTGATCTGCTCAGTCCGGGCGCGCAGGTCATCGTAGAGTACATTCAGGCAGTCGTTGAGGAGTTCCTCTTTGTCGCGGTAGTGGCGATAGAAGGTGACGCGGGCCGTCTCGGCTTCGTCGGCGATATCCTGGATCGAGATGGCGTCATAGCCTTTGCGCAGGATCAGCCGGATGAAGGCATCGCGCAGGCCACGGCGGGTTTTCCTCACGCGGGGGTCATTTTCGTTCATTTATAGCTTCACTCGTATCAGTTTCACACGTTATGAAACAACTGTTACATAAGTTGCAGGGCAGCCGGGCCGTATATTGACAGCGCTCCTCCCTGAATTATGATACAAATTGTATCATAAATGGCAGTTCGTTACAGAATACGTGGATGGGTAGGGAGAAGTCCTGTATGAACAGACGCACGCTGTACGTCATCGTTGGTGGACTGGTGGGGATCGCGGCCATCGCTGCGGTGGCGGCTTTCAGTTATCTGCAATCGCTGACGGCGTTCGAGCCGCTGACGATCACTTACGATACTGTCCAGACGGCTATGCCGGAGAATGCCACCTGTGCTGGTGGCCGCGAAGACAGCCCCGGCATCGCCAAGGAAATACTCAATGCCGAGACAGACATCATTTATGTTGCGGGTGGAGATAACCCCATGCCGGATGATGTCTGGAATGAGACCAGCTTTCGGATCCCCGTGTTGAAGAACTCGACGCGCAATCTGCTCTTTCAGGGATCGTGCTTCTTTCGTTCACCAGGGACGGAAGCGGGGTGCAGCGGCGATGACTGCTTCGCCATCGATGAGATCGCCGGTTATAGCTGGCTGGCGCTGACAGAGGTTGTCGGGCAGGACTGCCTGCCGTCGATGGATGGCTGCTCAGCGGATGTCGTTAACCCGGGATATGTCAGCATGACGACGATTGATAAGTGTCAGCGGATGGTGTTTGAAGGGCCGGTGATCTACGAGCTATCCGACGGGCAGGGCAACCTGTACGTCATGCACGCGACGGCTACAGGCACGCCGGACCTGAATCCGACGCTGCCAGAGGGCTGGACGCTGACTGAACGCACGCTGGATGAGCCGCTGGTGCTGCTGCCGTTCGGCGGTGGTGATGACTGCTACTACAACATCGTGCGTGACAATCTGGTGCAGTCTTATCATCAGTACGCCTACGCCGGCGACCAGTATCCGCAGTAAATGGCCCGGCTGGCCTCAGTTCATCAGGGCTTTGGTCAGCCGGTTCATATTCGTCAGACGCTCTGAGAGCACGCAGGTGATCAGGGTCTGAAAAGCACTGGCGATCTGGGGATCGTTGCGTTCCATCCGGCTGAGCGCGTCGCGGGTCAGTTCATAGAGCGTGCCGGGCTTGTCGACGATGACAGACGCCGTGCGCGGCTGGCCCAGGTAAAAGCCGACCTCACCGACGATGGCCCCGGCACTGATCGATCGCAGGCGGATATCACGGCCATCCTGGCCCTGTACAACGATGTCAACGCGCCCTGATTCCAGAATGTAAATTGAGCCGGCCTCATCACCTTCGCGCATGATGTAGTCACCGGTCTTCATCTCGATGCGCTTCAGATAACCGAGCAACTGGCTGATATCGAAGGCGCGCTGGATGGCCCGGGACTCGAACTGCGATTCCAGTGAAAAGTGTTCCATCAGTTTGGCGTAGGACAGGAGATCATTCTCGCACCATTCCATGCCGTGATCGAGGTCATCAAAGCGGCGCACGTGGTCGCCTTCGACCAGGCCGGATCGGCGGAACCGGGCATCATACTCTGCATTGAGATTGGTGAAAACCAGCGTGAAGTCGTTGTTCTGTGCGATCTGTCCCAGCTTGACGAAATCCACCACCGCTGACGTATCAACGCCGTTGACCAGACTGAAATCGAGGACGAGGTGACGCAGCGGCTGCAGATCGCTGGCGTCAAGGCGCGATCGTATGACGTTTAGCAGGTCGTTGGACGTGCCAAAGAAGATATAGCCCTGCAGGCGCAGCACCCAGATGCGTTCGCCCTCCTGACGGAGGATGCCGCTGGCGACCGGTGAACGATCTACGTTGCTGTGATAGACCGTCCCGCTGAGCTGGTTGCGGGCAATACTGATGCGGCTGTAATTGACGACGAACAGCAGGATCATGGCGGCAATGCCGAGTGCGACGCCTTCCAGGAAGCCGACGAATATGATCACAAGGAAGATGGCGATCATAACGAGATAATCCGAGAGTGGAAGCTGAGTGCGCGTATCCCACAACCATTCAATCAGGAAGGACAGGCTGAGGTACATCAGCAGGCCGCCCACCGCCGACCGTGGCAGCAGCCCAAGCGCCGGTATGCCGACGATGAGGACCAGGCCGTACAGGAGTGCGATCCAGATGCCGGTAATGCGTGACTTCGCGCCGAGCCGGTGTGCAAGCGTCGTCAGGCTGAGTGAGGAGAAGCCGACCATGCCGCCCAGCGCGCCGGTGATCATGTTGGCAGCACCCGCGCTGCGGAGTTCGTGGTCGAGGTTGATGTCGGTGCGCGTCATAAACTCGATGAAAGATGCGTTCAGGAGGAGGCTGATACTGCTCACCAGGGCGACGGCGAGTATGCCGCCTGCCTGCGCGGGGATGAAGCTCCAATCGACGGTGGCGAGCATCGCCAGGTTCGGCGGCTGCCAGACGATCGACTCGTTATCCTGATCCAGCAGGAAGCCCTGCTGTGTGGCCTCGGCGAGCGAGACATCCGTCATGAACAAAAGCGCAAAGAAGAGCACGCAATAGATAATGACCGTCAACGGGATGAGCCAGGACCTGCGGAACTTGCGCGCGAGGCCGACGAGGAGCAGCGCCAGCCCGAAGCCGGGCAGCCATTTGATCAGCATATCGCCCTCAAGGAAGACGCCCAGGTTGTAGAGGGAGAGCATCTCGCCGGTCATGACGTCCAGCGCACCCTGCATCAGCAGCCAGCCTGTCCCGGCGAGGAAGCCGCCCATCACCGGGTAAGGGATGTAGCGGATCAGGTCACTCGCACGCAGCATACCGATCAACAGGAAGACGCCGCCGGTTACGAGTGTGGTCAGCCCGATGACAGCAACGCCATTATAGAGCACCGTCTCCGATGAGGCGTCGGGCGGCAGCGCGTTGACGGCATTGGCGACGACCAGGGCGGCCAGCACCATTGTGCTGTTCTGCACATTGCCGATCATGCCGGGGTAAGAGCTGGTCAAGGCGATCACCAGACTGATAATCATGGCGCTCACCAGGCCCAGGCCGATGCCATTGCCGAGATGTGGTGCTAGCCGTCCGCCGAAGATGAGCGTCGTCAGCGAGAGAATCGTGATGAAGCTGCTGCCCCAAATGAACAGCCCAGAAATCAGGTTCGGGACGAGCTGACGCGGGGAAAACTGTGAACTACCGGTTTCGGACGGTCTGCTGCTGCCCACCTCTTTAGCGAGTGCGGGGTTTGGCATGGATGCTATCTCCTACGCGGGCATGAGTACAACCGGGTCACGCGCTGTGATGCTGTCTGAATCCGCAGCGGCTGCAAAGCGTTGTCCGGTAAGTCGCTCATCTGGGCAAAGAATGGGTAACGTGATCACGAGATCATCAAGTACTGGACATCCGATAATCGTACTGATCATGGGGCGATAACGCAAACGTGGGGCGCGGTTAATACGGAGGGGAGCAACTGAGATGAATGCAAAAGGGGCAGGCCCCGGGGAAAATCCCCTGAGCCTGCCCCTCTGAGCGTTACGACAAAGTCGCCCGCGTGGGTGGTTTAGCTCTCGACGAGCCGGACGGCGCTGGCCTGCAGGCCCTTGCGGCCCTGGGTCACTTCGAACTCAACCTTGGCGCCTTCTTCCAGCGAACGGAAGCCATTGCCCTGAATTTCCGAGTAGTGGACGAACAGATCATCGCCGCCTTCGCGGGAGATGAAGCCGAAGCCTTTTTCGGCGTTAAACCACTTTACGGTTCCCTGTGTACGTGCTGCCATTGTTCTTCACTCCTGAAAGAGTATGGTTTGCCATAACCTGTTGTACACACATCCATACCATTTGGGTGACACCATTCAGGAGGATTAGCGGTACTTCTTGCGCTGACACAGAGTTTACCGTGGACGGACTTCAATGATGAAGTGAACTGTCTGCGGGGGACTCGGGTGTTATCGCTGCTAAGGTTGTAGGGTGCATAACCACTGCACCAATGTAGTGAGACACCTTGTCTCTAACTTCTACATCGCATGCACAGTATAACACACTTCTGTTGCGTGAAAAGGGGGAATGTGTAGATGTTTCATTAGAAACAGCGCACTGCGGGCGGCGATGAATCTCAAGCTGAGGGCGTTCTGTTTTCGACAGTGAGCCTTTACGGACACTGGGACGAATCGGTATGCTTGAGACATAGACCGATGCCCGATGTTCATCGCCGTAAACCGCCCGGATATGCGGTGGTGCGTGCTGAATCGAGGGCATGGGAAGCGCGAACGCATTATCAGATGTCCCAGCGCCGGGTCGTCCGGTGGTGGCCTATAGCCTGACCTGAGAGGGAATGAAGATGGCGAAAATTGTCATGATTGGCGCGGGGAGCACGGTATTCGCCAAGAACCTGATGGGCGATATTCTGGGCTTCCCGGAGCTGGCGGATAGTCATATTGTGCTGATGGATATCGACGAGGCGCGGCTGGCCACGTCGCAGCAGGTAGCGCATTTCATCAATGATACGTTGGGGACGAATGCGACGATTGAAGCCACGACCGACCGGCGCAAGGCATTGGCTGGTGCAGATTACGTCATCTGCATGATCCAGGTAGGTGGCTATAAGCCCGCCACCGTCATCGACTTCGAGATCCCGAAGAAGTACGGCCTGCAGCAGACCATCGCGGATACGCTCGGCATTGGCGGCATTATGCGCGGGCTGCGGACAATCCCGGTGCTGCTGGATATCGCCCGCGATATGGAAGAACTGTGCCCGGACGCCCTGTTCATCAACTACGTAAACCCGATGGCGATCAATCAGTGGGCGCTGAGCCGCGAGAGTGGTATCAAGACGGTGGGGTTATGCCACAGCATACCGGGGACAGCCCACGAACTCGCTGAGGATATCGGTGTGCCGGTCGAGAATATCAATTATCTGGTGGCCGGGATCAACCATGTGGCGTTCTTCCTCAAGTTTGAGGATCGCTGCACTGGCGAAGACCTGTATCCGCGTGTACGTCAGGTGATTGAAGAACGCCGCGTGCCGGATTGGAACCGCGTACGCTATGAAATGTTCCACCGGTTGGGCTACTTCGTCACGGAGAGCAGCGAGCACTTCAGCGAGTATGTGCCGTGGTTCATCAAGCGGGATCGCCCGGACCTGATCGAGCAGTTTAATATTCCGCTGGATGAGTATATCGGCCGCTGTGAGGCGCAGATCAGCGCGTGGGATCTGCTGCAGGACGCCCGCGACAAGGGTTATGCGATCAGTGAAAATGCGGTGCGCGAGGCGCTCGGTGGCATCAAGGTGATGCCGCGCTCGATTGAGGCGAACGTCAGCACCGTGCTGAATTATGATAAGCTGGAGCGCAGCGTCGAATATGGCTCGCTGATCATTCACAGTATGGAGACGGGCACGCCGCGCACGATCTACGGCAATGTGCCCAATCGCGGCATCATCACCAACCTGCCGGAAGGGTGCAGCGTCGAGGTGCCCTGCCTCGTCGATGCGAACGGCATCCAGCCTACGGTGATCGGTGCGATACCGGTACATCTGGGGGCGCTAATGCAGACGAATATCAACGTGCAGGCGCTGACTGTCGAGGCGGCGATCACGCGGAAGCGCGAGCACATCTACCACGCCGCCATGCTTGATCCGCATACGGCGGCGGAGCTATCGCTGGATCAGATCTGGTCGATGGTGGACGAACTGATCGAAGCCCACGGCGATATGCTGCCAGCCTATCACTGAGCCGATGGTGCAGAAAGCAGAACGGCGCATCACACAGGATGCGCCGTTTGCATTTTCAATGAAGGCTGCGTTTATTCGGCAGGAACATAGCGCAGGGACATACCCAGCGCTGTACGCGGCGGGAAGCCCAGCCAGTAAGTGTGTGCTTCGAGCGGTGCGCCGCCTTCATCGAGGCTGAAGACACCCTCGTTACTTTCTTCGACGGCGGGCTGCAGGTAGCCGCTGTTGTCGGCGTCCTGCAGATACTGGCCGAGGAAAGCCGTCACGAAGTGCTGATTGACGTTGTTGATGCGGCGCTCATCCCAGACGGGGTCCGCGTAGCGCTGGTAGTCATCTAGTTCGGTAGCTTCCGCCGGGGGCGGGTTCGGCGCGCTGTTGTGGAGCGCATTGTCATAGGTGAGCAGGTAGCGCTCTGAGTTGACCGCGTCTTCAAACAGGCCGACGGTGCCGCCGTACAAAGCGACGTCATCCTGGGAGCCGGAGACCCACAGCGTCGGCACGGTGATGTTGGCGAGCGCTTCCGGGTTCCAGAAGCTGACACCGGGCGCGCCGACGGCGCTCAGATCGCCGCCCCACGGTGCGAAGAGGACGGCTGCCTTAACGCGTGGGTCGGCTTCGAAGTCTTCATCGAAGAGCAGCGGCTCCGCCACGGGGCCGATGAAGTTCGACAGGACCTGATTGTAGCCCGCACCGATGGTCGCCAGGGCACCGTAACCGCCCATTGAGTAGCCGACGACGGCGGTATTATCCGCGTCGAGCATGCCGCTGAGGAAGTCCTCGCCCTCATTGCGCTCGGCCATCTGGTCGATGACGAAGCGCTGATCTGTCGAGCGGTTAAAGAGCGTGCTGCCGAAGTTGGTGACATCGGTGAAAGTGGATTCCGTATGATCGATCGCGACGACGACGTAGCCCTTAGAGGCCAGGTTTTCGGTGAGATAGGTCATCATGAGGCGTGAGCCAGGATAGCCGTGCGATACCACGACCAGTGGGTAGGGCGCGCCGCTGGCATCCGGCAGAGCGTCGCGCATGGCGCGGCCCTGGAAGGTGAAGGGACGCAGCGACCCCTCAACATCGGCCCGGCCGAGATGATCTTCATAAGTGACGCTTTCAGCGGCGTCGGCGGGAATAGTCGCGGGATACCAGACTTCGACGGTGAGATTGCGGTCATAGGTGGCGTCGGGGTTCTCTTCGCTGAGATTCAGCAGGTCGACGCTATCAGATTTGACCAGCTCCAGGGTTTGCACACCAACGCCATAATCGCCCCGGAAGGCGAGTTCGGGCGCGGTCGGCAGTGGATCACCGAAGATGAAGGTATCCTGTGCCATGACAGGGACCAGCAAGAATACCAGTATCAGTACCAACAAAAACAGCTTTTTCACGAGCACTATCCTTTCAAGATGTGTTTATTTATGCCGCTGCATCATGCGGCGGGGTACCTCATCAGTGTAAATCGTCGGCACGCTTCTGGCGATAGCCACCATGATATGTTGCCAGATATCTTGCGAGATATGTTGCCAGGATTGTCCTTCGGGGTGATGTTGCAGGCGATCGGTTTGTTGCGCTGGGGTCCGTCGGGGGCATTAAAGCCGTAAGGGGCGATATTATCGCCCCTACGGTTTGTGTGTTTTTCAGTCAGGTGTTTACCACACGCCGATGATTTTCCACCAGACGCCACCGACGCCCAGCCAGATCACGATGTTGATCACACTGATGATCAGACCAATGCGCCACCAGGTCGGCAGTTCGACGTAGCCAGCACCGAACAGAACCGGGGCCGGACCCGTGCCGTAGTGCGTCATGCTGCTGAACAGGTTGCTGAAGAAGCCCAGGACCAGCGCAGCGAGCAGCGGCGGCGTACCGACGACGAGTGCGACGGCCAGGAAGGCGGCGTACATCGCGCTGACGTGGGCCGTATTGCTGGCGAACATGTAGTGGCTGTAGAAGTACACCAGGCTCAGAATCAGGAAGGCGGGTACCCACGGGATGCCGTCGACCAGCGTGCCCATGGATTCACTGAACCAGGGGATCAGGCCCAGGCTGTTGAGGAAGGAAGCCATCATGACCAGGGCCGAGAACCAGACCAGGGTGTCCCACGCACCGCGCTCGTTGAGCACGTCGTCCCAGTTGAGCACGTTACTGACCAGCAGGATTGTCAGGCCGACGAGCGCCGCTGCGGTCGAGTTGATGCCAAGTTGTGAACCGAAAATCCACAGGACGAGCAGGGTAACGAACGCCCCAAGCATGATCCACTCTGTGGGCTTGATACGACCCATTTCGGACAGCTTTTCGCGAGCGATCGCCGAAGCTTTCGGGGTTTCGGTGATTTCCGGCTTGTGCAGGCGGAAGATGATCAGGGGCACGATCAACAGGCTGAGTACACCCGGGACGAGCGCGGCGATGGCCCACTGTCCCCAGCTGATTTCGATACCGACTTCGCCAGCGAGCTTGGCAGCGAGCGGGTTAGCGGCCATGGCCGTCAGGAACATGGCGCTGGTGATCACGGTGCCCTGGAAGGCGGCCAGCGTCAGGAAGGAACCGAGCTTGCGGCTGGTGCCATTTTCAGGAGCGCTGCCGTAGGCACGGGCGACGGATTGCAGGATCGGGAATACCACGCCACCAGCACGCGCTGTGTTCGAAGGAATCGCAGGAGCAAGGACCAGGTCGGTGGCGACCAGACCGTAGCTCAGGCCCAGGGTCTTCTTGCCGAGCACGCGCATGAACAGATAAGCGATGCGCGCACCCAGACCCGTCTTAATGAAGCCACGAGAGATAAAGAAGGCCAGGACGATCAGCCAGATAATGCTGTTGCCGAAGCCGCTCAGTGACTGTCCGATGGTGAGTGTGCCTGTGGCGGCTGTCGCGGTGATGCCGGCGACGGCAACCGCGCCGATGGGCATCGGCTTGAGGATCAGGCCGACGATAGTAGCAACAAAGATCGCCAGCAGTTGCCAGGCTGCTGTGCCGTTTTCGAGGGCGGCCACTCCCTCAGGTGGTGGGATAAACCAGACCACCAGGCCGATAGCAACGGTGATGAGCAGTCGCGGGACGCTTACATCACCAAAGGTGAGAAAAGACGGAGACTTAAGGGGCTGTTGTTGTTCTACGACGACTTGCCCCTCATCTAAGGAAGTATCGATGACAGTTGACATGCATTCATCTCCCACGAAAACGTTTACGTCATACGATGAGAAGTATTCACCTATTAAAGATGAGAAGTTAGTGAGAAATGACATGTTCACCCCGTGTCATTTATTCCTGCTTGTGAAGGACTTCACAATCTGAACGGTAATTACAATGAGTCTTGTCATGTAACCTGTCAATTATCAATAGCAAGGTATGACATTCGGCATCGATACAAAAACGGTGATGTCGGGCAAAATGGTGACAGATTGCACATTAGCGTCGGGTGAGTCTCGGCTCAGCGCGCAGGCAAACATTGAACAAGTAGTATAGGAATAGGGCCAGATGAGTGAAGTCATCAGACACGACGTGGTCATAGTTGGTGCAGGTCTTGCTGGTAGTTGGGCGGCAATGGTCGCAGCCCGTGAAGGCGTCCGCGATATTGGTGTTCTCAGTAAAGTGCATCCTCTACGCAGCCACAGCGGCGCGGCACAGGGTGGGATCGCGGCAGCGCTCGGCAATGTGCGGCCGGTCCCCGGCAGCGGCGCAGATGGTGCTCTGGAGCAGGTGCCGCCGGGTGAAGACTCGGTCGACAGCCCCGAGATGCACATGTTCGATACCATTAAAGGGTCCGACTGGCTCGGCGATCAGGACAAGATCGAAACGATGGTCTATGACGCCGTGGATATCATCTATGAATATGAGCACATGGGCTGTGTCTTCAGCCGTACAGATGATGGCCGCATCAATCAGCGGCGTTTCGGCGGACACAGTGCCCCGCGTGCGAATTTCGCGGCGGACTGGACGGGTCATGTGCTGCTGCACACCATCCACGAGCAGTGCCTGAAGCATGACGTCAATTTCTACAGTGAGTGGTACGCGCTCGAACTACTGGTTCAGGACGGCGTGGCCTGCGGCGTCGTCGCGATGGATATTATCTCTGGCAAGCTGTATACGATCCTGGCAAAAGCGGTCCTGTTCGCCACAGGTGGCTATGGGCGTGCCTGGAAGATCACATCGAACGCGACGGCCAACACTGGCGACGGCGTCGCTATTGCTTACAACGCTGGCGCGCCGCTGATGGACATGGAGTTTGTGCAGTTCCACCCAACCGGGATTTACAAGCACGGTATTCTGATGAGTGAAGCATGCCGTGGTGAAGGTGGCTACCTGCTGAATAACAGTGGCGAGCGCTTCATGGAGCGCTACGCGCCGGGCAAGATGGAACTGGCCCCGCGTGATCTGGTCAGCCGAAGCGAACAGCTCGAAATTGATCAGGGGCGCGGCGTCGGCGACGATGGCCAGGGCATTTATCTTGATCTGCGTCATCTGGGTGCCGAGCGCATCATGAAGCGGCTGCCGCAGGTACGCGAGATCGCTATGAACTTCCTCGGTGTGGATATTGTTGATTCACCCGCGAAGATTCAGCCGACCGCACACTACAGCATGGGCGGCATCCCGACCGACGTCAACGGACAGGTGATGCGTGATGCATCCGGCGCGCCCTTCCCTGGCCTGTTCGCAGCGGGTGAATGCGCCTGTGTGAGCGTCCACGGGGCGAATCGTCTGGGCACGAACAGCCTGCTGGAAGCGTCCGTATTCGGTCGTCGTGCGGGTTATGAGCTGGCACGTTATATCAATAGCGGTGTGGCGATGCCATCCGCCCCCGCAGGTGATGCAACGCAGCGGCAGCGCGAGCGCATCGCCCGCCTGATGGATAACCCGCGCGTTAACGGTCGCCGCGAGAACGTTGCAGCGCTGGGCGAAGAGCTGAAGTGGAACATGACCAACAACTGCGGCATCTTCCGCAGCGAAGAGAAGATGGAGCGCGGTCTGGAGAAGATCCAGGAGCTGCAGGAGCGCTTCGAGTGTGCTGAAGTCATGGACAAGAGCGGCCGCTTTAACACTGATGTGTTGATGGCGCTGGAGACAGAGAATCTGCTGACATTCAGCGAGGTGGTTGTGACGAGCGCGCTGGCGCGTCAGGAGAGCCGTGGGGCACATGCCCGCGAAGACTACACCACCCGTGATGATGATAACTGGCTGAAGCACACCGTCGCACTGCAGGACGCGGAAGGCAAACCTACGCTGTCGTATCGTGAGGTCTGCATCGATTATGACCGTTATCCGCCGCAAGAGCGCAAATACTAAACCGCCAACGCACTGAAGCGACCTGTCACGCGAGAGCATAGCATATTGAGGGGCATACCATGACTGCTAGTCCCATGACTGAGAACACAAAGAAGATGATCACGGTACGGATCAAGCGCTTTAACCCGGATGTGGATAAGCGCCCCTATTATCAGGACTACCCTATCGAACTCACCCATGAGAAGACCGTCCTCGATGCGCTTGAGGAGATCAAGGCGACGCAGGACGGCAGCCTGACCTTCCGGCGGTCATGCCGCCACGCGATCTGCGGCTCGTGCGCGATGATGGTCAACCGGCGCAATACGCTGGTGTGCACCAAGCCGCTGGCATCGGTCGTCAGCAAGGGTGGTTTGTTCAACAAGGCGGATGAAGTGCTGATCGAGCCGCTGCCCTACCTGCCAATCATCAAGGACCTGGTGGTGGATCGCAGTGCGTTCTGGGAGCAGTATCAGAGCATGAAGCCGTGGTTGATCGGCCCGGAAGAGACACCCGTACGGGAGTACCGCGTCTCGCAAGAAGAAGTCGACGCGATGGAGCAGGCTGAGACCTGCATCATGTGCGGTGCGTGCTACTCGTCCTGCCCGATCATCGCTGGCAATAAGCAGTATATCGGCCCACACGCCCTGCTGAAGGTCTTTATGCGGGCGATGGACCCACGCGACCAGGGGATCGAAGAGCGACTCAACAGCATCGCGCATGAGAATGGCGCGTTCCGCTGCCATCAGGTCGTCAACTGCATCGACGCCTGCCCGAAGGGCCTCAACCCGGCGAAGGCGATCGCCACGCTGGCGCTGATGTCGCTGCGGACGGGCAAACACAGCGCAGAACGGGCCGAGCGGCTCAAGTCGCTGATCGACAGCGCTGATGATCCGGCGCTGCAACCGGCCAACGCGCACCACGAGCATACTAACGCGCCGCAGGTGCCGCTGTCCTCGATTCCGATCAACTCATCCAGAGATTAGGGTAGTACGCAAACCGCAAATGAGAATCATGAGGGGCGCTTTCCGAGCGCCCCTTTTGTGTTTCTGGCGATGAGGTGACGCAGCGACCAGCTCAGCGGTCGTTCGGCATCAGGCGACTGTCACAGGCGACGATCAGGGTGGTCACCATGCGGCGGCCATCCCCGCCGGTCAGGTAGATGACGAGGTTCCCGCCGGATTGGGTCTCATCCTCGGTGAACTCCGCCAGATAGGCGACGTAATACTCACGCGCCAGGCGATAGCGTCCCTGCGAAAAGGCGGCGTGTCCCATGAAGAAGTAGGCAACGAACTCACCGTCGTCGAGTTCAAGGGCTGTCAGCCCGTCGTCGATGGCCTGGTCGTAATCGCCCAACGCGTACTGAATCGCAGAACGCAGTGTATGCGCTGAGGCGACTTCCGGCGCATAGCCGACAACGGCGTTGATTGTCTCCAGGGCGTCTTCAAGTCTGCCGCTGCGCAGCGAGGCCACACTGATGATCAGATCCAGGCCGACATTTTCCCCGGAGCTGCCGTCGCCGGTATCCAGGTTATTCACGGGTGACTGAGCAGCGGCGCTGGATGGCATCATGAGCAGCACAGCGAGCACGCATAGTGCGGCCGTCAACAATAAGACGCGGTTCACTGGCTGCGCCCCGCAGCCAGCCTTAAACTTCCTGGACATGGCTGCCTCCTCTCGTCAGGTGGCGGGCTGTTGCCGTCGCCAGAGTGTTAAGGACTCAGGATCAGGTCTGGATGCGGTTGTTGGCATCCACGTTTCTGTTAGCAAAGTCGCCTTCGATCAGATCGTCATCTATGACGGTGTAGGCGTGCACCCAATCCCGCATTAGCCAGGTCTCGGCGTTGGTCAGCAGATGGTTGATGCTGCTGCGGACCCGCATCAAGAGTCTACGGATGAAACCAGGCTGCGCAGGCTTGCATTGACGTGCCAGCACTGCCAGACGATCGCGTTCCGCACGACGGCGCATGCAATCAGTACGGCAGGCGTCCAATCGGTTCTGATAATTCTCAGTGGTTAGTGGCTCGTAGGTTGGCATCTGGTCCCCCTTTGGTCTGACACGCAGCAGTGCCGGGGGCATTTTGCAAGGGGGGTGGCGGAGCGTTTATCTGCAGAGGCTCAAGGCATGCTGTACACTCTTCTAGTATTATATACTTGTTTTACTTTGGGATTGCGTAAGGTTTGCCGTAAGGTTCGAGCAAAAAGCGTTAACAGCATTCGCGAGGTGTTTAGAAAGACAATCGGACCTTTCCGCTACGGACAAATCCGATTGTTCCAGTGTGATGCGGTGTGGCATCCTCAGGCGGAGTTGCGCATGATCGCCTGGGCCGGGACTTTCAACCAGCCGGGGCGGTTGTTGATCTCGTAACCGAGTTCGTAGACGGCCTTTTCCATCACCAGGTTGCGCAGCAACAGGTCGAAATCGGCATGTTCCGGCGGGGTGATGTGGGCGGGTTCGACGTGGTCAAGGTAGCCGCGCAGGAACGCGACCGAGGTCCACAGGCGCCAGTAGCACGCCCACGGCTCGGCCCTGGGGAGCTGGTCTGGTGGGATGGGCGTCTGGAGGCCGAAGCCAGGCAGCACGCCGTAGGCTGCGTAATGAAATGACCGCAGCATGCCCGCCACATCGCGCAAGGGCGAGTGCTTGAGGTAGCGCTCCGGCAGCGGGCGCGCAGGCTCGCCTTCAAAATCGACGATGACGAAGTCGTCGCCCGTATACAGGACCTGCCCCAGATGGTAATCGCCATGGCCACGGATGCGTTTGCCGGGGATGTCGTATGAATCGAGCACGTTGAAGACTTCGCGGATTTCTGCTTCCTGATCGAGGATCGACTGGCCGTGTTGGACGACAGCATCAGGCAGGTTGTGCAGGCGCTCGCGCAGCAGCTGGAAGATACGATCGCTCATCTGGTCGATCGATGTGTGCAACTCTCTTTGATAGTCCATCGAGAAATCAACAGGGCGGAAGCGCTCATCAGTACCAGAGGCGAGCGCGACATGAAGCTCTGCGGTGCGCTGGCCCAGCAAATAAGCTTTGTCGATGTAGTCGCCGATGGCGGCACGCACGTCGTCAGGGATGGGGGCTGCTGCCAGCGTCATCAGGCTGCCATCGGGTAGCGCTGTCGCTTCATGATCGAGGATGCCGGACTGGAACCATTTCGTCAGCCAGTCGAGCGTGAACTCCCAGGCGTCGCCCTGATTCTCCACAAAGGCCTGCAAGACGGCGACCGTCGTCGGGGCGTGCTGGGACTGCGTGTACTGAATGTACCCGGCCAGCAGTGGGACGTGCGTGATGGCTGTCTCTTCAGTCAGGAAGCGGCCAATCTCAAGCTCTGGATTGGTGCCTTCTTCCAGCTTGCGCATCAGCTTGAGAACGAGGACATTGCCATACCGGACTGAGGTATTGCTCTGCTCTTTGCCGAGCAAGCCGGACTGCGCGTCGAGACCGGGGCTGTTGAGGTCGTCGAAAGCGGTGGTGCGATCGGCATCAACCGCGCCGACGCCCCCATCCATGTGTAACTGTTCGCCAATGACGTTCAGAATGCCACGGCGGAAACGCTCATCATAGACGGCGTCGATGAGCTGGCCATCGACCTGCCTGCCATCCTGACGGCATTGCAGCGGCATGATCGCTGCGTTTGGGTAGGCCTCCACGATAGCGCGGGCGTTCTCGCCAGTGACGAACTTGATGGGCAGCAGGTATACCTCGTCATTGATGTTGTTGTAGGCGACATCGAGGATCACAAGCTGTGTGGGCATGTTCTCCATCGGGATGACATCAAGGATGCTGATGCTCTCCATCTGACGCGCCTTGCTCTGAAACCAGCGGCAGGACGGCAGGTAGCTGTGCAGTGCCTTGATGAGTTCTGACTGGCCGGGTTCTGACAGCAGATAGGTCCAGTCCTGATCAATTGTGAGTGTCGGGTTCATCGTGGTCGTCCTTCTATACGCATGATGTGCGCCGGTTGCTCGTGAGGATCAAGGCGCACGTAGTTGTATTCGCTCCAGATGTAGTGCTCACCAGTCAGGAGATCCTGCACTTCGTAGCGGCTGCCCCAGGGGAAACCGATCAGATCGAGCGGAACGCGCACTGTGCAGGCGTGTGTGTTGTACGGATCGACATTGACCGCCACCATGATGATGTTGGACATGTCATCATCTATCTTGAGGAAGAAGACGATGTTGTCGTTATCGGCTGGCAGGAAATGTAGATTGGCGAGCTGCTGGAGCGCCGGGTTTTCGCGGCGGATTTCGTTCACGCGGCGGATGGTGTCCTTGATGTTGTAGTCCTGCATCCAGTCACGGGTGGTAATCTGATACTTTTCGGAGTTGATATATTCCTCTTTGCCCGGAATCGGTGAGTTTTCGCAGAACTCAAAGCCGCTGTAGATGCCGTAGGTTGGCGACAGGGTGCCCGCCAGTATGGCGCGGATGCGAAACGCGGGGCGTCCGCCGCGCTGAAGGTAGACCGGCAGGATATCCGGGGTATTGGCGAAGAAATTCGGACGGAAATAATACTGCCAGTCCGTCTGTGTGAGTTGCGTCAGGTAGTTGGTGATCTCCGCCTTGGTGTTACGCCAGGTGAAGTAGGTATAAGACTGCGTGAAGCCGAGCTTGGCGAGTGCGCTCATCATCGCGGGACGGGCGAACGCCTCCGAGAGGAAAATCACCTGCGGATGGTCTTTATGAATCTCTTCTATCACCCAACGCCAGAAATTGAGCGCTTTGGTGTGGGGGTTATCTACGCGGAAGATGTAGACGCCCTTATCGATCCAGTAGAGCAGGACATCGCGCAGCGCGTTCCAGAGCGACTCCCTGGCTTCCGTATCAAAATTGATCGGGTAAATATCTTCGTAGCGTTTGGGTGGGTTCTCCGCGTATTTGATCGTGCCATCAGGTCGTTGATGGAACCACTCCGGATGCTCCTTCACCCAGGGGTGATCCGGCGAGCACTGAATGGCGAAATCCAGAGCGATTTCAATGCCGTGTTTCTCCGCTGCCTTAACAAAATCGACGAAGTCGTCAACCGTACCGAGAGACGGCTCAATTTCGGTGTGGCCGCCCTCGTCCGAGCCGATCGCCCAGGGGCTGCCGGGGTCGTTCTCGTTGGCCATGACGGTGTTGTTGCGTCCCTTGCGGGCCGTGCGACCGATGGGGTGGATCGGCGCGAGATAGATTACATCGAAGCCCAGGTCTTTGAGATAAGGCAGGCGGTGTTTGGCGTCCTTAAAGGTGCCGCTGCGGGATGGGTCTTCTGTTTGAGAGCGGACGAAGAACTCATACCATGTTGAGTAGCGCGCCTTCAGTCGCTCTACCCAGACTGTGAGCGGATAGGGGGACGTAACCCGATCGCGGCGCTCCTGTGATTCTCGCATTGCATCGAGCACGTCATCATCGGCGATTGCATCGAGAACATCCATGTAGTCCTCGGTATCCGCCAGAACTTCAAGTGTGTTTTCGATCGTCTGGCGGTGATCATCCTGCTGTGCGTTGTCGAGCGCGTCTTCGAGGATGGCTTTGCCCTCGGCGATCTCGCTGGATAATTCCTGCCGCCCGGCGAGTATTTTACGATCCATCTCGCGCACCCAGGTCGCATAATGATCGGTCCAGGCGACGATCTGATAGGTGTAACGCCCCACACGATCTGCGCTGAGTTCGCCACGCCAGCGATCCAGGCCAGGGTTGACCTTCGTCATAGGTGCCTCGACGCAGGTGCCGTCTTCGTCCGAGCGCAGTTGTAATACCGCGCGGATGATGTCGTGGCCGTCACGGAAGATCGTTGCTTCGACCTGCCACGGTTCGTTCACAACGCGCTTAATGGGATAACGGCCGGCATTGATCGACGGTTGGACGTTCTCAATGAAGATGTGTTTTTCCATAGTGTCCTCCAGGGTTTCCTGCTGGGTGCGGGCAACAATGCAAATGAGCCTTCCGATAGAGCAGCAAGGCCGACGTCATTCGGGCTGAAGATGGGGCTGAATAAGCCCGCACACGGTAGTCGCGTGAGTCGCGTGCACGCGGTCACATGCAAGCGGACGGAGCCAGATGATTTATTTGCGGGGCGGGCGCGTGCTGTGATCTTATGTGATGATGAGTCTTTGCTCATCCGAGGTGTGGTGGGAATTGGTCTAGGCCGATCAGCCTATATTGGACTAGATGAAACGTCCCATAACAAAGCGGTCGGTCGTTGGCATAATGATTAGAAATAGTGACTGTGGTGAAATATCAGAGCGGATGCACGATACATGAACCCCGCGAGCGAGGCGCTGCGGGGCATCATGGGTTGGCACGTTAATGGGCAGCGCATCAACAAGCGCATCAACAAGCGCATCATCAGAAGTAGGTAGTTTCTCGTTTGAAGATATGCAGGTTATGCAGGATGGATCGATGACCAAGACACAACTAACAATCGATGAGATCAACGCGGTTTCTCACGGTGATTATGGCAGGCCCTTTGAGGTGCTCGGTGTGCATGCCGGTGATGGAGACAAGGTTGTCGTTCGGGCGTTCCGGCCTACGGCGAAGTCCCTCCACCTGCTGCGCGACGATATCAGCCCGATGAAGATGACCGCCGTCAACGACAAGGGCTTATTCGAGGCGGCCATCCCGGCACAGGGAGAAGACCTCGACTATACCCTGAAAGAAACGAATCATGAGGGCGTAGAGTATATTTTCAAGGACCCGTACAGCTTTCCGCTGACGCTATCGGACTATGACCTTTATCTTTTCGGTGAGGGCAAGCACTGGGCGATTTACGATCGACTGGGCGCACACCCGCATGAAATCGACGGCGTGCATGGGGTGCGCTTCGCTGTGTGGGCACCGAACGCGCGGCGCGTTAGCGTGGTGGGGGACTTCAATAACTGGGATGCGCGGCTGCATCCGATGCAGCCACACGGCGACAGCGGCGTGTGGGAACTGTTCATCCCGGGGCTGAAGACCGGTGAGCGCTACAAGTACGATATCCTATCGACCCAGGCGGGCTATCACGCACAGAAAATCGACCCGTATGGCTTCCATGCGGAACGGCGGCCCAACACGGCGTCGATTGTCGCGGAGCTGGACGGCTACGAATGGGGCGACAACCAATGGATGACGTCGCGCTCGGAGCGTATCCCGCTCAACGAGCCGGTTTCCATCTATGAGCTGCATTTTGGCTCCTGGAAGCGCAAAGCCAATAACGAGTGGCTGACGTATCGGGAGATGGCAGATGAACTCATCCCGTATGTGCGGCAGATGGGCTATACCCATATCGAACTGCTGCCGATTGCTGAACATCCACTCGACGCGTCATGGGGCTATCAGGTGACGAGCTATTATGCGCCGACGAGCCGGTTCGGTGAGCCGCAGGACTTCATGTACTTTGTCGATCAGTGCCACCGGAACAACATTGGTGTCATCCTGGATTGGGTGCCGGCTCACTTCCCGAAAGACGGGCACGCCCTGAGCTATTTCGATGGGACGCACCTGTATTCGCATGAGGACCCGCGTCAGGGAGAGCATCCGGACTGGGGCACGTACATCTTCAACTATGGTCGCAATGAGGTGCGCAACTTCCTGATCGCCAATGCGATCTTCTGGCTGGAGAAATATCACATCGACGGTATGCGCGTTGATGCTGTGTCATCGATGGTGTATCTGAATTTCTCTCGCGAGGAAGGCGAGTGGGTGCCGAACATGTACGGCGGTAACGAGAACCTGGAGGCGGTCAGCTTTTTGCAGGAGTTCAACCGCCTGCTGCATGAGCAGTTCCCGGGAGCGATCACGATCGCTGAGGAATCGACGGCGTGGCCGATGGTATCGCGGCCAACGTATCTGGGCGGCCTGGGCTTCACGATGAAGTGGAACATGGGCTGGATGCACGACACGCTGTGGTACATGTCGAAGGACGCGATCTACCGGAAGTGGGAGCACAACAAGCTGACCTTCTCGATGGTGTATGCCTATCATGAGAACTTCGTCCTGGCGCTGTCGCATGATGAGGTCGTGCATGGTAAGGGGTCACTCATGAATAAGCTGCCGGGGGACTGGTGGCAGAAGTTCGCACAACTGCGGCTGTTGTTCGGCTATCAGTATACGCACCCGGGCAAGAAGCTCAACTTCATGGGCGCGGAGTTCGGCCAGTGGACGGAGTGGAATGAACGTCAGAGCCTGGACTGGCATCTGCTGTCGCTCTCGACGCATCAGCAGGTGCAGACGTTCGTCCACGATCTGAACCGACTATACCGCTCAGAAAAGGCGCTCTACGAGCAGGATTATACGCCGGATGGTTTTCAATGGATCGAAGCCAACGACGCGGACAACAGCACGTTCAGTTATATGCGCTTCGCCAGTAAGGCGGGCGAGTTCGTGGTCATCGCCTGTAACTTCACCCCGGTCCCACGGATGAACTACCGCGTTGGCGTGCCGATGTCTGGGACGTACCGCGAGCTGATCAACAGCGATGCGGAAATCTACGGGGGGAGCAATATCGGCAATTACGGCAGCGTCGCTACGGACCCGATCGCGGCGCACGGCTACGGCCAGAGTCTGAATCTGAACATACCCCCATTCGGAATAGTTATACTGAAGATACAGGGCGCATGACATCGCTGCCCGGTATACGGCGTGTTACGACAGGCCGCGCTTTCAACCTGACATCATTTCAGCTCAGCGAGGGGTAGCTGCTGGCGGATCTCATCCCGGGTGCGCGCTTCGTCCCGCCTGAGAGTCGTAATCACGTTGTCGTCACGCATGAGCCTGCCTGGAAGCGCTTTCTGGCTGAGGTTAACAGCTTCCTCGGGCCTTACGATCACAGGCCCGAGAAGGATACGCGGGCATTCCCGGAGTTCATCCCGTGCGAACAGGAGATTCTGGCGCTCACTGCCCAGGGTCTGTCTAACCGCGAAATTGCTGCGGACCTCGTCATCACCCCCAAACTGTGCGCACAACGACGTGCTGACCGACCCACTGCTTGACAGAGGAATGGTCCGGCATTGTTGCAAGCATGGATGATATGACCAGACGTCAATTCACGCCCCAAATCACTCCCTGTGGGGGGGTGTGTACCAACCGTACACAGATTACGATAGAAGTACGGAATAGGTCGGCGGTACCTATCCAGCAGTACGTTCTTTGCAGTGAAGAGGGGGAAAACATGCGAAGACATGATCCGTTAACTACCGAGAACTACAACAATCGGCTTGATCTCCAGCGGACGCAGCCCATGCGTTATCGTGCGGAACAGGATCGTCTGGCAAGGCTGGCTCGGCAGAACACAAAGCCGCCACAGCAGGGTCTTAGCCATCTGCTGATGCGCTTGCTGCGCTGGGTCGGCAAGCTGTTGACGAGTGCAAGAGCGTTGCTGATCTGGAATCGCATCATAGATAGTTCACCAGAAGACGATGAACGTGAGACGTATATCCCGAATGAGCGGATTTTCACGAGCTGAGATCGGGACAACTGCCTCACGGTCGGACGTGATGCCTATGTGGCCTGCAATCGCTGTGATCGCAGGTCAAGAGCGGCAGGTTGAGGTTCTGAATCACGAACGGAAGACGCGCAGCCAGCGATAGCCGTAGGGCTTCAGGGCGAAGGTGTGCGTTTCTTCCTCTGCGTGGGGGCTGGCCTCTCCAAGCAGCTCAATCACGCGATCGGCATCGCCGAGGATGTCCTGTAGCGAGATGGTGACTTCCGCATCCGACAGGTTATGCAGTGCGAGCACCTCACCGTGATCAGACTGGCAGCAGTGGCCCAGCACTCGTTCATCCGGCATCTTCAGAAACGTGCAATCGCCCTCGCCGAACTCCGGGCAGGTGGTGCGCACACGGATCGCACGCACCAGCCAGTTGTAGAACGAATTCGGATTGAGGCTCTGATCCTCGTAGTTGACCTCGTTATAGCTGTACGGGCCTTCTGTAATAACCGGACGAATCAGCTCAGAGGCGGGTGCTGTCGAGAAACCAGCGTTAGGCTCGCGTGACCATTGCATCGGCGTACGAACGCTGTTGCGCCCGGGCAGTGAGAGGTCGTCGCCCATGGCGATCTCCTGGCCGTATCGCAGCACTGGCGTACCGGGCAGGCTCAGCATCAGGCTGTGTGTGAGTTCGAGCTGACGCCGATCGTTGTTGAACATGGGCGCCAGCCGCCGGCGGATACCCCGCCCGAAGATGCGCATATTTTCATCAGGCGCGTATTCCTCAAAGACTGCCTGCTGTGCGCTTTCTGGCATACCACCCAGATTGAGTTCATCATGGTTGCGCAGGAACACAGCCCACTGCGCCGATGATGGAATCGATGGTAGACGGTCCATAGTGTCGATGATTGCGCGG